>ERZ1036460.150-NODE-150-length-45651-cov-10.507852_pt1 | contig 45651 bp, 31 predicted proteins | sample MGYA00514229_ERZ1036460 | MGnify/ENA primary metagenome ERZ1036460 (study PRJEB33795, sample SAMN09464921) | human gut metagenome | host: Homo sapiens | place: USA: Stanford, California | collected 2016-08 | study: EMG produced TPA metagenomics assembly of the...
ATATAGATGAAAATCGCAAGAAAGTCATTTTTGCTTATGTATTTTTTCTATAAAATAATAGTAACTAATCAGTAGAAAGAATAAACGACTCGAGCCAAATAATTATTGATTTATTTTTTCTACCATAACCCATGGAGGAAGCTATGAAAAAAGGGAAAACTTGGCTTGGTATATTCGCAACAGGTGTTTTGTTATCAACGGCTTTAATGTCAGCAACAAGTGTTGCAATGGATAATGAAATGCTTATTAATGATGTACTTGGCTTAACAGGACAAAAAATCTCCGAATCAAAACGTTCTGCTTATGCGGATGAAAATGGTCAATTATCTGATGAAGGTTGGAGAAGAATGATCAAAGATTCTTACGATTTTTGTGTTCAAGAAGAGGAAGAAGGTGCAGTTTTACTTAAAAACGAAAACGGAGCACTTCCTTTGAAACAAGACGAAAGAAATGTCACTTTATTTGGCAGAAACAGTGCTCATTTATGTTTACGTAGTGGCGCTGGCGGTGCAGCTCCAAATGCAGAATTAGTCGTTAATTTAAATGATGCATTTGAATCGAAAGGATTTGAATATAATAAAGCGGTATGGAATTTATATGAAGGCGGCTCAGATCCTTCAGTTAATGCAATTAATGAAGCTGATGTTTCAATTTACACTGATTCAGTAAAATCAACTTTTGATTCATATAATGATGTAGCAATCGTAACGTTTGTTCGTGTTGGCACAGAAAATAGTGATCCAAAAGACGGAATTTTAGATATCACAAAAGAAGAAAAAGACTTGCTTAAGATGATTAAGCAAAGTGGAAAATTTAAAAAGACAATTGTTTTATTAAATGGCGCTATGCCAATGGGCTTAGACTGGGCTGATGATCCAGAATTAGGTGTCGATTCTATTTTATGGTTTGGAGTACCAGGATATTATTCATTAACTGGTGTTGTTAATTTATTAACTGGTGAAAAAAATCCAAGCGGGCATACTCCAAATACATTTGCTGCACACTCAAAGAGTAGTGCTGCTTACCAAAACTTTGGAAATAATCCATTTAGTGGAGATGATGGTGGATTAAATAATGTTAGAGGATATGTAGTTTATAAAGAAGGTATTTATGTCGGATATAAATACTATGAAACAAGATATGAAGACATTATTAAAAATCAAGGCAATGCAAATGGAGACGCAGGAACATTTGATGGTGAAACTAATTGGGATTATTCTCGTGAAGTAGCTTATCCTTACGGCTATGGATTAAGTTACACAACATTTGAACAAAAAATTACTGGAACATCATACGATGAAGAAAAAGACCAATATACTGTAAATGTTTCTGTCACAAATACTGGTACTGTTGATGGCAAATCGGTTGTTCAAATTTATTGCCAATCACCATATACAGATTATGATAGAGAACATTTAGTTGAGAAGAGTGCAGTTGCTTTAATGGGTTATGACAAAGTCGATGTTAAAGCAGGTGAAACTGTTTCAACAAGTGTAACGTTTGATCGCTATTTCATGACTTCTTATGATGAAAATAACAAAAAGCAATATATTTTAGAAGGTGGCGATTATTATTTTGCGTTAGGTAATGGTGCTCATGAAGCTTTAAATAATATTTTAGGAAAAACAGTTCCTGGTGCAAGTTTAACTGACCATTTAGGTAAACCTTATACACCAAACGAACATGGTGCCATTAAAGTTGAAGTTAAAGAAGACTTTGAAACATTTAAAAAATCAATTTATAACGAAGAAATAGAAATCACGAATAAATTTAACGATGCCGATGTTAACTATTGGGCAAACGAAGAAGAAAAAATCGTTTATACAACTAGAAAAGATTGGCAAAAGACATTCCCTACAAAGATGGAAAAATTTACCATCAATGAAAAAATGCTCAAGGGTATGGATATGAAGACATATGTAAAGCCTAATAATGCTCCTAGTTACAAAGATGGCGAAGGCACTTTATATTCGGTTAAACCTAAGAACGAAAAAGGCGAAGAGTATCGTATTAAATTTAGTGACATGGCAGGGGTTGCTCTTGATGACCCTAAATGGGATGCGTTCATTAAGCAATTATCATTGAATGATTTAGCGATTTCTATGTCTGATAATCGTGGCATTTTAGCTGTTGCTTCAATTAATAAACCTTCAAACTCAATCGCAGAAGGTCCTGAAGGATTACTTGCAACTTTCCAATATGGAGATAAACGTAGCGCTACAGGCTTTGCTACTGGTCCAACTTATACTGCTAGTTGGGATCATAAAATTCAAAAACGTTTTGGCGAATTATATGGCGAAGAAGCTTTATTTAGTGGTGTCGCATGTGTTAATGCTCCAGGAGCTAATATCAATAGAACACCATATGGGAGTAGAGCTAGTGAATATATGTCAGAAGATGGCATTATGAACTATTACGTTGCTAGTAACATTATTAAAGCGGCAAGAGAAAAAGGTTTAATTATGAATATTAAACACTGCTTCTTAAACAACCAAGAAACAAATCGTCAAGGTGTTGCTACTTTCTCGAATGAACAAGCAATTAGAGAAATTTATCTTAGACCTTTTGAAGGCGCTTTAACTAGAGGCGAAGGTTTAGGAATTATGACTAGTTACAATAGAATTGGATTAACCTATGCAGCTTGCCATTATGTTTTAATGAATGACATTATGAGAAAAGAATGGGGCTATAAAGGATTAATTATTGACGACGCTTTAAGTGGAAGTAATACTCACACATATTCACACGGTCCTTCAATGGCTGCTGCTGGAACAGATGTCTTCTGTTTAGACGGAAATAGAGGAAAACAATTAATCGAATTTGTTGAATCAACGGATGATGGTAATTTTGTTAAAATTATGCAAAATGCCAATAAAAACATCATGTATGCATTATTGCAATCATGGATGGGCGACAATGCAGCTGCAAATGATGCTGCTATTCAAGCGAATTTAAATCCATGGTGGAAGACAGTTATTTACGTTATTGATGGAGTAATATTTGCTTTAACAGCTGCTGCTCTTGGACTTTATGTCTATTATGATTTCTTTAAAAAAGAAAAAGAAATTGAAGTAAAGGAGTAGAGCGATGGAAAAAATTAAACAATTTTTCAAAGGAAAAACTATTGGCTTTTATATCGTTATCTTAGACATAATTTTAGCACTTGTTTTAGGTATAACTTTCTTTGCTACATACAAAGGAGCTATGGCTAATAACGCAGCTAGTCATTTGCCTGAAGTAATTGGTGTTTGTATATTACTCGGTGCTTTATTAGATTGTGTAACGTTAGCATTCCCTGAATATAAATTTATTCACATTGCTGCAATCATTGCTTATTGTGTCAGTTTAATGAAAGAAATTTATTTAATTCCTAACCTTATTGCAGACCAAGTTAATGGTGTTGCTTATCAAGGTGGTAACTTTGGATTAAATTTATTCTATATTATTACTCAACTTGTAATTATTATAAGTGCTATTGTTTCTTGCTTCTTAGGCTTAGTCAGTAAAGAAGAGGAAGAAAAAATCGAAAGCAAAATCAAAGAAGAAGGACGCTTCTCAAAGCATAATATTATTAAGATGTCATCAGGTGGAGCTGTTGCTTTAGTAGGTGTTATTGCAGCAACTTCAACTTTATTAGGTATTAAAGCTAATGCTTCTAGTAACGTTAATGAAAAAGACAAACCATTAGATGATATTCAAATTAGCTTTCAAGATAAAGTCATTGATTATGATTTTGATCCAACTGCAATAGTTTACAAAGAAGATACTCATCCTTATAAAGAAGCTACTGCTGAACAAATTATAAATAACGTTTCATCAAGCCCAGATCGATTCCTTCATAATAAAGTTTATGAATTTGAAGGAAAATATACTGAAGCTTATCAAGGCAACTTCACATATACCTATTCTTATATCTATCTTTGGGAAGATGGATTATATAATGGTACAGCTGCTGGAACTAACATTTATGGTTACTGGTACAACCAAACAAGTGAAGGAGATACTTGCTTAGTATTAAAAGACACTGCTGGTAACGATATGGTTTGCGAAGCTACCCATGGTGACCCTTACTATGATTGGTTTGGTGACTTAAAATCTACTGTCAATGGCGGTAGAACATTCAAAATGAATGGATTTATGTATTATCCAGTTATTGGAATGTTTGTTGATACAGGTGAATCTAAACTTGAATACAACTTTAGAGATGAACTTGATAAAAATAAATGGACCGTTAAACAAGTCAGAAACGATTTAAGATATGGTGCAATTATTAACCCAGATGAATTAACTTGGGAACTTCCTGACACTAAAGTTCCTGGTGAACAAGAAACTAGTGTTACATGGGGCAAACACGAATTAACATATAGTTTCAAAGTAAAAGTTGGTGAAGATTTAGGAACATATAAATTTGATTATGCATCTTCAGAAGTTAAAAAACATTATCGTTATATTGATAGATTTGACCCAACAGGAATTATTTGTACAAGAACTCTCAATGAATCACACAAGATCATTGATATGAAAGAAGTTCCTTACGAATTTGATTTCGCTAATAACAAGGTTAAATTCCCAATGCCAAATAAAGTTACATACGAAATGCCTGTAACATTTGATTTAACAGAAAAAGCAAATACTGTTAAAGGAAAAATCGGAGATAAAGAAATTAGTATTATTTTCAAAGATTTAACCACAGCTAAAATTACTGACGGAACCGCTACAACCGAAGTAAAGGTTGAATTAAACGGAGAAAAAGGATTAGCCAGTGTTAAAATATTATCAAGAGTTAGTGGTGATGAAGCTTTATTTAACTCTGTTCCAAAAGAATTCGGAATTGAAGAAAAAGTAGTTGGAGAACCAACAATTAGCTTTGAAAAATTCATGAGAAGTAAAACTAAGGCAAATCTTGGCAATCAAAAAACTGATACATTCTTCATTTTCCAAGCTGATGGAAAGAGTGTTACAGTCCTTTGGAAATTTGATTACCAAGGTATGAAAGATGAGTATATGGAATGCTCTTTCAAACTTAAAGGTACTACACTTACTATTACAAATTTAATTGGAGTTGATAGTAATAATCAATACCCATGGATCCAAAAAACATTTGATGGTTTAACAGACTGCACAAAAGCTGACTTACCATTCTACCCATATTAATAAAAAATAACGTTAAAACTGTTTATCAGTTTTAACGTTATTTAAGGAGAGCTTATATTATGAAAAAATACGAAGAAATTACAAAAATTGAATATTTAGGACCTGAAAGTAAAGAACCTTTCTCTTTTAAATATTATAATCCTGATGAAATTATTGCAGGAAAGAAAATGAGAGATCATTTAAAATTTGCTTTAAGTTATTGGCATACAATTGATTATTGTGGAACTGATATGTTTGGTGGAGATACAAGTGACAAGACATTTGGTAAAAAAGATCCACTTGAAATTTATAAAGCAAAAGCTGACTTTGCTTTTGATTTAATGAAAAAATTATCAATTGATTATTATTGTTTCCACGATGTTGATATTGCTCCAACTGGTAAAACTTTAAAAGAATCCTTAGATTATTTTAATACAATGGTCGATTATTTAGCTAAAAAGCAAAAAGAAACAGGAATCAAATTATTGTGGGACACAGCTAATAATTTTGGCGATAAAAAATTCATGGCTGGAGCTGGAACAAGTCCATTCGCTGATGTTTTCACAGTTGCAGCAGCTAAAATCAAAGCTTGTTTAGATGCAAATGTTAAACTCGGTGGAACTGGTTATGTATTCTGGGGTGGTAGAGAAGGTTATGATACTTTAATTAACACTGACATGGGATTTGAACTTGATAATTTGGCTAGATTATTAACTATATCAAGAGATTATGGTAGAAAAATTGGCTTTAAAGGCGACTATTATATTGAACCAAAACCAAAAGAACCAACTAAACATCAATATGATTTTGATGCAGCAACCTGTGCTAATTTCTTAAGAAAATACAATTTAATGGATGATTTTAGACTCAATATCGAAGCAAATCACGCAACTTTAGCTCAACATACATTTGAACACGAATTAAGAACAGCTAGAATTAATGGATTATTTGGAAGTATTGATGCTAACCAAGGTGACCCAATGTTAGGATGGGACACAGATCAATTCCCAACAAATATTTATGATGCAACTTTAGCTATGTATGAAGTTTTAAAAGAAGGTGGATTCACAAATGGTGGATTAAACTTCGATAGTAAAACTAGAAGACAATCAAATACAACTGAAGATATTTTATTAGCTTATATTGCTGGTATGGATACATTCGCATTAGCTTTAAGAAATGCTTTAAAAATTATTGAAGATGGAAGAATTGATAAATTCATCGAAGAAAGATATTCAAGTTATAACGATGGAATCGGTAAAAAGATCGTCAATAATGAAGTCACACTTGAAGAATTAAGTGATTACGCATTAAAACTTGAAGATGTTAAGGTGGAAAGTGGAAGACAAGAATATTTAGAATCTATATTAAATAATATTTTGTTTTCTAAATAATAATTATGAAATATTATCTAGGAATTGATTTAGGAACTTCCTCAATTAAAATTTCTTTAGGTAATGAGAAAGGAGAGATAGTCGATAGCGCAACTAGAGACTATCCTCTTTTGTTACCTAAAATAAATTATTCAGAACAAAATCCAATTGATTGGTATAATGCTTTAATTGAATGTTTCAAAGAATTAAAAAATAAACATGATTTTAAAGATATTCAAGCGCTTAGTTTTTCAGGACAAATGCATGGATTAGTACTTTTAGATGAAAATGATGAAGTCATTAGACCAGCAATTTTATGGAATGATTCAAGAACGATTGATGAAGTAGATTATTTAAATAATGTAATTGGAAAAGATAAATTAATTAAAGAAACTGGAAATATTGCTCTTTGTGGATTTACTGCTCCAAAAATTTTATGGGTTAAAAAGCACGAAAAAGAAAATTTTAATCGAATTAAGAAAATCATGCTCCCAAAAGATTATTTAGCGTATAAATTAAGTGGAGTATTTGCTAGTGACATAAGCGATTTATCTGGTACTTTATTCTTTGATGTTAAGAATAGAAAATATTCAAAATTTATGCTTGATATCTTAGAAATTGACGACACTAAATTACCAGAAATTAGAAATAGTTTCGATGTAATCGGCACAATAAAAACATCGTTTGTTGAAGAATTCGGATTTAATTCTTCTACAAAAGTTGTAATTGGTGGAGGAGATCAAGCTGTAGGAGCTATTGGAACTAATACGATTAAAGAAGGAGAAATTTCAATTTCTTTAGGAACTAGTGGAGTAGTTTTTGGTCCTTCTAAATCGTATACATTTGATAAAGAAGGAGAAATTCATTCATTTAGACATGCTGATGGCAACTTCCATTTAATGGGATGCACCCTTTCGGCGATGGCTTCATTAAAATGGTTCCTTGAAGATATATTAGAAACTCATGATTTTGTAAAAGAACTTAGTAATATTCCTGAAGAAATTAGTGAAATTATATTCTTACCATATTTATGTGGTGAAAGAAGTCCAATTAATGACCCTAACGCTAGAGGTATATTTGCTAATTTATCTTCATTCTATAAAAGAAGTGACTTAGTAAAAGCAGTGTTAGAAGGAATTGCTTTCTCTTTATATGATGTTTATTGTTCTATGGAGAAAAATGGTGTTAAAGCTCCATTCGCTAGAATTATTGGAGGCGGAACAAAATCAAAAGAAGTAATTCAATTAATTTCAGATGTTTTCGGCCTTCCAATGCACACAATTTCAACTAATGATGGAGGCGCCCTTGGAGCAATTATTCTTGCTATGGTTGGCGATGAATTATATCCTAGTGTAAGTGAAGCTTCTTCACAACTAATAAAAGATAAAGATATTTATTTACCTAATGAAGAAAAACATAAACTTTATTTAGATAAATTTAGAAAATATAAGGAATTATATTTCAAGAATAAGAATTAGGAGGCAAAAAATGAAGCAAATTTTTAATCCAATTTTACCACTTTATGAATATATACCAGATCCAGAACCACATGTATTTGGTGATAGAGTTTATGTTTATGGAAGTCATGATAAATTTAAAGGTATTTCTTTTTGTTTAAATGATTATAAAGTTTATTCTTGCCCTATTAACGACTTGAAAGATTGGTCAAGTAAAGGAATTTCTTATCCTAAAAAAGAAGACCCAGAATATAAAGGCGGATTCATTAATGTAATGTATGCTCCTGATTGCGCTAAAGGTAAAGATGGGAAATATTATCTTTATTATACTTTAGGATTTTTAGGACATATGGCTGTTGCTCGAAGTGAAACACCTGATGGACCTTTTAAATATCTAGGATGCGTTAAATATAAAGATGGTGTTATTTTAGGTGATAAAAAAGAGTTTATTCAATTTGATCCAGGTATTTTTATTGATGATGATGGAAGAATTTACCTTTACAGTGGATATGGATCAAACCAAAAATTCGGTTTAAATGGTAAAAAAACTACTAATGTTGGTGCGATGGTTTATGAATTAGAAGATGATATGCTAACTATTAAAAGTGGACCAAACTATATCACTAAAACAATCCATAATTCAAAAGGAACAGATTTTGAAGGACATGAATTTTTCGAAGCTTCCTCTATGAGAAAAATTAATGGAATGTATTATTTTATTTATTCTTCTTATTTAAATCATGAACTTTGTTACGCAATCAGTAAATATCCAGATAGAGATTTTAAATTTGGCGGAACTTTAATATCAAATTGCGATGAAGGATTAGGAAAAAAGACTAATTATTATGGAAATAATCATGGCAGTATCTTAGTTTTAAATAACAAATATTATATTTTCTATCACCGTCAAACAAATAAAAATTCATTCTCTAGACAAATGTGTGCTGAAGAACTTGAATTTGATGGTTTACATTTCAAACAAGCTGAAATGACTTCGTGTGGACTTAATGGAGGACCATTAATCGGTAAAGAAAGATATAAAGCTGCTATAGCTTGTAATCTTTATTCAACTAAAGGTACCTTCTTCTATAAAGTTGCTCGAAAAATAGCTCGTGATCATGCGTTTTTAACTCAAGATCAAAAAGATAACGAGTCAATTGAAGGCCAATATATTAAAAATGTTAATAGCAAAACGATAATTGGCTATAAATATTTCAATTTTGAAGGTGATGAATCAATAATAAAAGTTCTTATAAAAGGAAGAGCGAAAGGAAAAATTGTTGTTCGCGATAAAGAAGGTGGTAACAAATTAGCTGAAATTTCAATCAATTCTAATAGTGCGAAGAGAGAATTTGAAGGCAAATTTAATGCTCCAAAAGGAAAATCGGCATTATTCTTTACTTTTGAAGGAACTGGAAGATTTTCGTTTTACGAGTTCGAAATAAAATAAATCTCATATTAAATTTTAAGGGCAGGTCAACCTGTCTTTTTTATTATTCTTATGTAGAAATATTCAAAAAAAGTTCATTTTTTAATATTTCGCTATAATTCGAGACTTAAAAGGTCTAAAATTATACTTATAAATAAAAGGTATTTAATATGAAAATAAAATACGGAAGAAAAAACCCAAAAAGGGTTTTTAGAAATGTTTTAATAACTACTTTTTCCATTGCTGTTTTAGTTCCTATTTTAACTGTTGGAGGATATGTTAGTTTTGTTATGGCAACATATCATAGAATTGGAGATGTCAATCTTCAAGTCACTAAAAATGCGAAACTTGATGTAGTAAAGTCAAATAATGATTTAACTGTCACAACTTATAATATTGGATTTGGTGCTTATAGTGATGATTATACATTTTTTATGGATAGTGGCTACGATGAAAAAGGAAATGTTGTTTCTGGAGAGCATGGAAAAGCTAGATCAAAAGAAGAAGTTTTAAAAAATACATTTGGAGCAATCGACACTTTAAATAAAATAGATAGTGATTTTAACCTAATTCAAGAAGTTGATTCAAAAAGTCATAGAGCGCATTTTGTTAATCAAAAAGAAATGCTAGATGCAAATTTCACAACCTATGATTCGACTTATGCTATAAATTATGATTCAGCTTATTTATTTTATCCATTCCATGATCCGCATGGCCAAACTTTAGCCGGATTAGCAACTTATTCAAAATATAAAACTCATGATGCGATTCGAAAAGAATATGTTGTTACTGAAGGATTTGGAAAATATATGGATCTTGATAGATGTTTTTCTTCTCATAGATTTAAAGTTGATAATGGAAAAGAATTAATTTTAATCAATTCACATATGTCTGCTTATGATGAAGGTGGAGTAGTTAGAAACGCTCAACTCGAACAATTAAATTCTTTTATGAAAGAAGAAGCACTAAAAGGGAATTATGTTGTTTGTGGAGGTGATTTTAATCACGATTTATTAACAAATAATCCTCAATATCCAGAATATACAACAACAAATTTCGCTTATAAAAACGAAATCAAACAATTAAAACCGGATTGGCTTTCAATGATGTTTGATGAAAATAAAAAGAGTGATTTTGATGATGAGTTTGTAGTTTATGCTAGTAATAATGAACCATCTTGTCGAGATGCTGACGTTGTTTTTGAAAAAGGCTATACATATGTTTCAACAATTGATGGATTTATTTGTTCAAGCAATGTTGAAGTCAAAGAAGTTATTACAACAAGAACTGGTGAAAAAGGATTTATTTATAGTGATCATCAACCTTCAACAATGACATTTATACTTAAATAATTTATACAAACAAAAAACCTATATCGTTAATTGTTTCGATATAATCGATACTTTGACGACATAGGTTATTTTTTATAATGGTAAATCTTTCTTTGTGAATTTAATACTTCCGATAATATAAGTGATGACTGTGATTCCTAATAATCCGATTAATTTCATGAAATATAAGAGCCAATCACCATTCATTACTGCAAGTGAATCAAATAAACTGAAGATTGTGCAGTAGTTGAAGATGTTCATTGTTTCAATTCTAATTGTTCCTGGAATTGCTTTTGTAGCAAATAATCCTAAGATCGCACAAATGAAGAAGAAAATTGATAATCCTCCAGATACGCCAATGTTGTTATTCGTTTTATTAAACCAACAACTTGACATGAAACAAATTCCAGAAATCGCTAATGAAACCATGAAGTTACCAAATCCATAAGCAAGAATATCTAATAATGGTAACGAAGTTAATAGGTCACCGCTACCTATATATCCCCCTAGAATTTGAGCAATTACAGAAACAGCAATTAAAACAACTGCCATAAATATTTCTGTAAATACTAGATAAACGCCACTTGTAAAAATGAATGATTGTCTAGAAATTGGAGTAGACATTGTAAATGCTAATGAACCACTTTCTACTTTTTCTGAAACAAGTGAATTAGCTGTTAAAACTGTATAAACCATTGGAATTAATAAGACAGCAATGCCAAAAGCGATAACACCAACTATAATTCCATAAGTATTCATATCACCCATTTCGTTCAATGAGTCTTGAATTGAAGAAGGGAGTTGATTAATAACACCTAAACTACCTTTTGAAACAGCGATTAATTGAGCTTCATGTGCGTTATATCCATTAGTTAATGAATCATCTTTATATGTTCTATAACTTGTAATACCGCTTGCAGCATAGCTGTCGACATATTGCATTAATTCTTTGCCGTCCATACTGTAGTTATTAACAGTAATTTCATCGATTGAAGAGATGTGAGTTGAATTATTTTTATTAAAATCTTCAACTAAAGTTTTTGCTGCTTGCTCTTTAACAAGATAAACGGCTTTTTTAATTAATAAATCATCTTCAATTAATCCTTTGTTGTGATATGAATCGTAATTTTTAAGGTAATCTACAAAGAAGTCTTCAATGTGGTCTTTTAATACAACTAATTCTTTATTAGCTTCTTCTTTAGCATCATTGATTTCTTCTTCACTATAAGGTTCACCAGTAATTATTTCTTTATGTAATTTTTCTACTAAAGTCGAATTAGTACCCATCTTAGCATCTTTTTTGATATATAAATCTGGATTGTAAACCTTTATTTCAATCATCTTAGTTTTTTCTGTTCCATTTTCGTTAAATTCACCAGTAGGAACATAAGTGATAGGGTAACCGAAATTGGAAGTGTAATAATCAACAACGAAATCTGGCAAGAATTTTAAATAAGCAATACTTTGAATTTCTTTTAAACTTTCTTCGATAATTTTTGTTTTTAAAATATTATTTTCGATTGAAACGTCGGATAAATATTTAGCCATATCGACTTCATAAACTTTAGTTAATTCTTCTGAAAGTTTAATTGTGAAATCTCTTTGATCACTAGAAGACGCATATTTTAATAATTTAAGGGTATATCCTTCAAGGACCTCAGCTTTATTAGCACCTTCTTTATCGTAATTTTCAACAAGTTCTTTTACTAAAACATCTAGTTCTTCTTTATCTTTTTCGTTTGAATTGAAATTTTTAGCAAGTATTGTTGATAATGATTTACTAATTGCTTTTTGTAAAAGTGTTTTAGTAGCACCTGAAGAATCAAGATTATATTCTTCAAAGAATTGATCGACGACAATTAATGTAGCGTTTTGTTCTTCGATTGGAGTTTGGCTTGTGAATGTCTTTTTGACTTCGTTAAGTGTAAATTCTTTTGCTGCTAAGTGTTTTTCTTCTTCGGTTCCTGATTCTAATAAATACCTACCTTTATATATAACTTTCAATGCGTCGATTTTTGTGATAATAGCAGTGGAATTAGGCATTTCAAGTATTTTAGAAAGTGATTTTTTTAATGTAGATTTACCGTTTTTAACTGTATCAAAACTTTCGGCACATCCGTTGAACGCTGAATAAAATGAGATTGCACCTTCTTTCACGGTGCTTTCAGTATCAGCATTTCCGAATAAATCTTTTAATGCATTACTTGTTGAGTTGATGTGTAATCCGCTAAGAATACCAATAATAATCGCCATAATTGATGCGTTACCTAAACTAACAACAAGAAGTGATTTTAAATGGGACTTGAAATTTTCTTTAAAAAGTGCGCTAGAAAATAAGTGAGAATTGCCGCCTTTTTCTTTCTTTTTTCTTTTTTTAGCGCGTTTTATAGTTAATTTTTCATCTGCTTTATTTTCTTCTTCTTGGTTTTTTTCTTCTGAAGAAGACGAATTATTTTCTTGAATAGGAGTTTCGTTTAACTTAGAAGAAGCAGTACTTTCTTCGATATTAACTTCCTTTTCTTTGACTTTAATTTCTTCGACTTTTTCTTCTTTTATGAATCTGCCTTTAGCATCTCTTTTTCTATTCATTTCTCATCGACCTTCTTTCTTTAAAATAAGATGATAGTGTGTATTGAACTTCACTAATGAATTTGATCTTGTGTTTCGATACTTCTTTAAGCAATTTATTGATATCTTTTTTATCAATTCTTACAGTAACTTGATTGAATTGCTCTTGAACTCTAATGATATTGAAATCTAATTCTTTGAATTTTAAGAAATCTTCATGGTTCACAAAATCGATTTTGTAATCTCTGAATTTACGATTTTTAATCTCATTCATATCTGCTACATCAACGATTTTTCCTTTATTTATCAAAGCGACTTTGTCACTTACTCTCTCGAGTTCTTCAACTGAGTTAGAAGACATAATGATTGTTGAACCATTTGCTTTTTGTTCAAGTATAATTTCTAATAATTCTTCTCTCATTAAAGGGTCTAATCCAATACTTGGTTCATCTAGAAATAAAATTTCTGGACGTCTCATGAATGCAGCTACGATAGACGTTTTTTGCTTCATACCTTTACTCATTCTTTTTGGATAAGCTCTAATATCAAGTTGCATTCTTTTAATTAATTCGTTTGCATAATCATAGTCTTCACTTTTTGCTCCGAGACTATCTCCATAATTATGCAAGAATATGGTTCCAGTTTTTACATCTGGAAAATTAATTTCTCCAGGGATGTAACCTATTAATTTCTTGGTTTTATTGGCGTCTAAATAAGCATCCATATTAGCGATAGTGATAAAACCATCATCACTTCTAATAAAACCCATAAGTTGCCTCATCAATGTGGTTTTTCCAGCACCATTTTCTCCAACAATTCCAAGAGTTTCACCTTTTTTAACTGATAAATTGATGTTGAAATTACCACGACCTTGTCCATAATCTTTGGTTACATTTTCTATTTCTATAAAGTTAGATGCTTGCATAATTAAGATCCTCCTTATAAAACGACATAAAGAATTCTTCTAATGTTTCTTTTTTCTCTCTAAAATCATCTATATCAAAATTTGACAATAAAGATATGAATTCATTTACGTTTTGATCATAAGAATAAATACTCAATTGGAATTTTTCTTTATCAAGAATCGTATATTCGTATTTATTTTCTATTAAACTTTTTATTAATTTATCCATATCAGCCATGGATTTCATGGTGAGAATGTATTCTTTTCTGCTTTTATGTTTTAATTCGTTAGAGTCGAAGTTTGAAACAATTTTTCCATCTTTTATGATTGCAATTCGGTCACAACAAGCATCAACTTCACTAAACATATGGCTTGAAAGAAGGATTGTTTTACCTTCTTTTTTAAGTTCTAGAATATAGTCAATGAATTTTGCTTGCATATCGATATCGAGTCCGCTTGATGGTTCATCTAATATGATAATGTCAGGGTCATCACTAAAAGCACAAACTAGAGCAATTTTTCTTTTCATACCTAATGACATATCTTTTGCTTCAAGCTTAGGATCAACTTCAAAATAGTTCATTAAGTAATTTAATTTAGTTAAATCTTTTACTTTTTTTAATTTAATTTGCTCATCGATAATTTCTTGTCCTGTTAGGTTTTTTGGCATCGCGACTTCACCAGGAACGTAAGCAACCTTATACATTAATTTTTCTCTTTTTGTGTCGCTACCATAACCACGTAATAATGTTTCGCCACTATCTGGAATAGAAAAACCCATAATATGGCGGATTGTGGTGGATTTTCCAGCTCCGTTTGGTCCTAAAAATCCAAAGCATTCACCTTTTTTAACATGAAAAGATACATTAAAAACTCCACGACCTTGTCCATAGTCTTTGGTTAGGTTTTTTACTTCGATTAAAGTTTCCATACTGCACCTCCAATTAAATACTGAACAAATGTCCAATATCTTACACTTGTCAAATATACATACACAAGTGTTTTATTTCAAGACATTTATGTTATAATTAAGTTGTAGGTGAAAAAATGAACATGAGTAAAGAAATTATAAAAAAGGATGATAGAAGAACAATTAGAAGCAAAAGAGATTTAGCTAATGCTTTGTTTGAACTTCTACAAGAAAAAAACTTGGAAGAAATTACTGTCCAAGATATTACAGATAGAGCTTTAATTAGTAAGACAACTTTTTATAACAACTTCAAAGATAAAAGCGAACTCTTAATCTTTTTATTAAGAAGAAGTGCTGACACATTATTAGATGAAGTTGAAGAGCGTTTAAAAGTTGAGTCGAATTTATCTAAAGAAAAGATTTTATACGATCTTATTAATTTAGTAGTGGATTTTTTAATCAAAGCTTCTTATCAATTTAGAAAAATTATTGAAAATGATACTAATAGAATTTTGTATTGGTCACTAACAACTATCATTGAAGATGTATTTGCTACTTTATTTAACAACAACAAACCTCAATTTATAAGTGAAGAATTAGATAGTGACATCGCTATCAATTATTTTTCAGGAGCCTTTGCTAATTTAATTTATAAAAAAGTTGGTACAGACGATAAAGTTGATATTAAACATTTAGTTAACGAAATATATAAATTAACTAAACCAGCGTTAGATTAAAAAGTAAAGTTCCACTAAGTGACACTTTATTTTGAAAATTAAAAATATATTATTTCAAATCGTTATAATTGCTTGGGACTAGTTTCTTGTTTTATCATAAAGAAAAAAGGTAAAAAATATGAAAAAAAGAAAAGCATTTATAATTACATCATTATTATGTAGCTCTTTATTAATTAGCTGTGGATGTGGAGAAGGTGAAACAGTTCCACCGATTACAGAACCAGATGATGATGGCGATAAAAAATCAGGAGGAACTCAAACCCCTGAAGAGCCACAAAAAGAAGATTTCACAGTTCAAACATCTTGTGATGCGGGAAGTTTAGATAAAGATAGTTATGTTTTTTCAACGGTTAAACCTGAAGAGGACTATTATGATTTTGATGACCCGATATTAGAAGTCGCAATAAATCAAACTAATTGGAGTTATGTAACAGGTGTTTACGAAAATAAGGTCAAAATTCTTAGTGAGAATGAATCGGTTTTACCTTCTAGTGCTATCTCTTATCGATTAAAAACCGATACTAATAAGCAATCTAATATTATTATTGGTTTTGAATTCCAAATTGATAGAACTAAGGTTAAAAAAGGTAATACAAAAGTTAAAATCCACATTGAACCTTCAAATGGAGTCACAACAGCTAGTGATTTAAATTTATGTGTACCAATTGAAATTAAAGAATTTGGAACATTCGGTCCAAAAGTTGAAAAAGTTAGTTTGAATGTTGATTTAACTGGCATCGATGAAAAAAATATCGAAAAAGGTGTTGAATTGTTTATCGTAGATGAAGAACATGTTTATGGTTTTAAAAATAATGAATCTCAAAGATTCGAACTAAATACAGTTTCAACGGTAATAGAATTTGATTTACCTATCGGAAATAAAGTTTCTTTCGCCGCAGGTTATAATGATGAAAATAATAAGTGGGAAAGAAAAACACTTAAATTAGATAGTGATTCTTCTTTTGAAGAGAATGGCGAATTCTATATATTTAAATCAAAACCAACTGAATCCTTAAAAGCTACTTTAGCATAAAAACAAAAAAGCTATCTTAATTTCTACGTGTAGATTTAAAGATAGCTTTTAGTTTACTTATTTTTTATAAGTAATAAAAAAAGTTCGAATAAATCGAACTAATAATCAAACTTGGTGGAGCTTATCGGGATCGAACCGACGACCTCTTCCATGCCATGGAAGCGCTCTCCCAACTGAGCTAAAGCCCCAAGCCCGTTAATAATATTATAAAAACGTTATTAATGTCAAGTGTTGTTTGTTTTACCTACTCCTAGTTCTATTTAATATATGAGAATGTTTTTAACGAATATGAAAAATAAAACTAAGTTAAAAAAATTACCGTTTATTTTAGCAACGAAAACTAAAGGATTAACTTTAGAAAAAAATAAAAGTAATGTCGCTAAAATATCGATTAATTCGATTGTTTTTCTAAAATATTATTTTTTGATGCTTTCAAATTAAACTAAAATAATATCATTAAAAGTGAAACTTATGTTGTTACGATATAAAATATTAATTGAGGGTTTTACTTATGAATAAAGAGATGTTATTAAAAGAATTAATTAATTTTCCTAATAGTAATTACAACGTTATTTTACTTGATGGACCATGGGGAAGTGGAAAAACATATTTACTAAGAGAAGCTATTTTAAAGAATCAAAATAAAGACCTTAGATATTATTATGTTTCCTTACATGGATTAAAAAATATTGATGAAATTAATACTAATTTATTCATGAAAGCGCATAAAGAGATTAAAAATATTGATGGAATAATTCCAAATGTTATTAATCCTTTTAACGAAGAAACCGATACGCTTAAAACTTTAGAATATCTGTTAAAAATTAATAAATTAAAAGCTAACAAAATTATTATTTTAGATGATTTAGAAAGATACGCTTCTAGTGATTATGATTCATTTTTAAGCTATTTAACTTCACTTATTGGAACGGGTGCGAAAATTATCGTTGTTAGTAACTTATTAGATTTTGGAACAAGTGAATTATATTTATTTAATCAATACAAAGAAAAAATCTTTGATCGAGTATATAAAGCTCAATTATTTGATGCAAAAACAATCGACATCAAATTTGGAAAATATCAAAATTTACTCGATGAAACCATTGTTTTGTTGACAAGACAAAATTATAGAATAGTTGAAAAGATTGTAGATTTCATGGATGAAATGCTACTTAAAATCTCTCAATTTAATATTAATTTAAGCGAAAAAAATAAACATGATTTACTTTATTATGTAACTATGTTTATATCGACATATTATGAATCAGCAAGAAGTTATTTAAATAAAGTTTGTGTAAGATTAAGTGTTGACAAAGAAAATGAATTAAGAAAATTATTAAAAACTGAAAGTTCATTCTTAGATGTTAATTTAATTTGCATCGAACATCTTAATTTAAAAAGCGAAAAACCAACTTTAAATAATGACCACTTATTGTTTGAAGCTATTTATGAAGCATATATGTATTGTGAATATGATAATTTAACTAAATACATAGAAACTGAAATGGTGAAATGATATGTTTAATATTCAAAATTTTACTCAAGTAATAACTCCAAACTCACCATTTGGTATATTTCTTACTTATTGTTCTTTATTTTTCTTAGGTGGATTTATCGGCTTTATTGCTGAAGTTTTATTCCGTCGATTCGTTTCGATGAAAAGATGGATTAATCCAGGGTTTCTTAAAGGGCCATGTATTCCTTTATATGGATTTGGACTTTGTGCACTTCATTTTATAAGTTCAATTGCGATGATTTATTTCCAAGATCCAAATACAGTCCCTGATTTTTATTTAGGTTTAGCTACTCCTCAAGGCACATTGCCGTTTTGGGCAACAAGCTTATTAGCGATTTTATTAATTGGAGTTTCTTTAACTCTTATTGAGTATTTAGGTGGGTTATTATTTGTTAAAGGTCTTCATATTAAACTATGGGATTATTCAAAAATGAAAGGCAATATTCAAGGAATCATTTGCCCGTTGTTTAGCATCATTTGGCTTTTAGCTGGTGCAGGATATCGGTTTGGGTTAGCTCCTTTAATTAATAAATTTATTTCTTTAGTCATAAATCACATGTGGGGATTTAGTTATTTTATAGGTGCTTTAAGCGCAACAGCTCTTATTGATTTTGTAAATAGTGTCATTGTATCTATAAAATTAAGCGGAAAAGCAAAAGAAATGAAACTTATTGTTGACTTTGAAAAATTTAAGATATTAAATAAGAAAGGCCTAAATAAGTTCGCCAAAACTAATGAGTTTATTAATTCAGTTAAGGAAGCTGCTACGCCAATAAAAAATAAGATTGTAACTATTGCTGACAATCTTAAATCAAAAATGTATATTGATAACGAGATACCTGAAAAAAATGAAAGTGAAACACCACGCACAAAAAGTAAAAGTATTAATAATGGAGAGGAATGAAACCTTGTTTTAAGGTTTTCATTCCTTTTTTTATAAATTAATTAGGAGGAAAGAAAAAATGTTACATATTGTTGATAACCCATTAATCGCCGTTAAATTAAATTACATGAGAGACGAAAGAACAAACTCAAAGGATTTTAGAACCTTACTTGATGAAATTTCTTCACTCATGACTTTAGAAGTTTTTAGAGATTTAAAAGCTGTTCCTACAGGAGAAAAAATTAAAACTCCAACAGGAGTTGAAATTGATAAACTTCACTTAAATTACAATATTGTCGTTGTCCCGATTTTAAGAGCTGGTATTGGCATGAGTAACGGAGTTATCAATATGCTTCCTACAGCAAGAATTGGACATATTGGTATGTATAGAAACGAAGAAACATTACAACCAGTTGAATATTTCTGCAAATTACCAAAAGTTGACAATCCATTAATCCTTATCTGTGATCCAATGTTAGCTACAGGTGGAAGTGCAATCGATGCAATTGAAGCAATGAAAGCAAGAGGATATAAAAATATTCGTTTACTTAACTTAGTTGCTGCACCAGAAGGAATTAAAGTTGTTCAAGAAAAACATCCAGATGTTGATATTTATATCGCTTCATTAGATGATAGATTAAACGAAAAAGGCTACATTCTCCCAGGACTTGGAGATGCTGGCGATAGAATCTTTGGAACTTTATAATGAAAAATGCGCTATGCTTGTCATAGCGCATCTTTTTAGAAAAGCCATCTTAGACTAAATATTTACTCTAGGTATTTATATACCTAAAATAATGATTTAGCCTAAAATGGCATTTTTTGTGGCCTCTAGACCATTTTTTATTATTGAAGTTCGGTTTGACCATTATATAAAGCGTAATATTTTCCTTTTAATTCAAGGAGTTCATCGTTACTTCCACGCTCAATGATTTTACCATTTTCTAAATATAAAATTGCTTCACTATTCCTTACCGTTGAAAGTCGATGTGCAATTACTAAAACAGTTCTACCTTTCATTAATTGATCCATTGATTTTTGAACAAGTTTCTCGCTACGAGTATCGATATTACTTGTAGCTTCATCAAGAATTAATAGTGGTGGGAGAGAAAGAGCGGCTCTAGCTAACGCAATAAGTTGTCTTTGACCTTCACTTAAATTATGTCCATCATCAGTTAAAATAGTGTCATATCCACGAGGCAACATTTTAATGAATCGATCACAGTTAGCAATTTTAGCAGCTTCAATTACTTCTTCATTAGTTGAATGTAATCTAGAATATCTGATGTTATCGTAAATTGAAGCAGTGAATAAATGCGTATCTTGAGTAACCATTGATAAAGAACGTCTCAAACTTTCTAATTTAATATCTTTAATATTGATACCATCGTATAAAATTTCACCTTTATCAATGTTATAAAATCTATTAATTAAAGAAATAATAGTTGTTTTTCCTGCACCAGTTGAACCAACAAAAGCAATCTTTTGACCAGGTTTTGCATAGAAACTGATGCCGTTTAAGATTAGTTTGTTAGGATTATAACCGAAATAAACATCTTTAAAGACGATTTCACCTCTCATAGGAACAAGTTTCGTTTGACCATTTTTTAAAGGTATTGACCAAGAATATCTATCTGAATAAGAAGTACTTGAATCGTTTGTTTTTACTAATGTAATTTTTCCAAAATCTTCCTCTTCTTTTTCATCTAAATAAGCGAAGATTCTTTCTGAGCCAGCTAAAGCGGTGAGGATTGTATTAACGTGCATTGTGAAGAAGTTAAATGGTTGGGCACTTTGTCTAACTAAAACAATATAACTTGTTAAAGCACCTAAACCAACTAACCATCTATTAACTAAAAATACAAGTCCAATAATACAAGCCACGGCAAATTCGATATAACTAAATGAAACAATAACAGGAATATTTAATTGTGTATGGAAGAAACTAGAAGTACTAGCTTTTAACCATTCTTTATTGATTTGGTCGAATGAATTATAACTTTCATCTTCGTGATTGAATGCCTTAATAACTTTAATTCCAAGAATATCTTCTTCGACTTTAGAATTTATTTTACTGATAGCATTTTGTTGTTTTCTAAAATATTTTCTACATTTTTTAGTATTCCAATAAATGAAACCACTAATTGTCACCATAAATACTAATACGATAAGCGTTAGATAAATATTAATGAAAAATAACATTATGACAGTTCCAACAATGTTACAAAAACTTAAAATAATATTTGCGAAACTATCATTTAAAGCGTTAATTAATGTATCTACATCATTAGTGAAATAAGTCATAATTTCACCATGATTATGCTTATCAAAATATGTTAATGGTAAGTCTTGAGTGTGCTTTGATAAATCACTTCTTAGGTTATACAAAACTTCTTGAGATAATTTCACCATGATTTGAGTATAAAATAGATCACAAATAACACCGAATCCAAAGATTAAAATTAACATTAACGAAGAGAATACTAATCCTTGATAATCAGCATTTTTAATTGCTCCATCGATGATTGTACCTAAATAATACGTTCCAAAAATGTTAGCGAAAGAAGTGTAAATAACTAAAAAAATCACTAGGAACAATAAATATTTCTTTTTGCCGAAATATTTAATGAGTCTAAACAAAGTTTGTAATGCGTTTTTTGGTCTACTAGAGGTTTTATTCATCTTTTTCACCTCCTAAAACTTGTAAGTTATAAATGTCTCGATAGATTGGATCTTTTTCAATCAACTCTTCATGGGTTCCGATATTGGAAATTTTACCATTATCTAAAACAATAATTTTATCTGCATCTTGGATTGTTGAAATCTTTTGAGAAATAACAATCTTTGTCATATTTGGAAGTGTTGATTTTAAATTATTTTTAACTCTAGCTTCAGTGATTTTATCTAATGCGCTGAATGAATCATCAAGAATTAAAATTTTCGGACGTTTAATTAACGCTCTAGCGATACAAAGTCTTTGACGTTGACCGCCACTAACACTAGTTCCGCCTTGAGAAATAGTTGTATTAAATCCATCACTCAATTTATTAACGACGAAATCGTAACAATCAGCTACTTTACAAGCTTCAATGATTTCTTCTTTTGTGGCGTTTTTATTACCCCGTTTAAGGTTTTCTATGACTGTTCCTTTAAATAGAGTAGGGCTTTGGAATGAAATAGAAATCGCATCTCTAACTTCTTTTAATGAATAATCTTTAATATTTTCATCTGCTAATAAAATTTCACCATTATTAGCTTCATAATATCTTTCCATTAAATAAACTAAAGTCGATTTAGAAGAACCGGTTTGTCCTACGATTCCAACAAATTCACCTGATTTAATTTTGAAATTAATGTCTTTTAAAACAAATTCATCAGAAGTGGATTCATATTTAAAATCAATGTTTTTAAATTCGATAGAACCATCTTTTACTTTAAGATTTGAATCTTCTTTATTTATGATTTCACTGTTTGTATCTAAAACTTCTTTTACTCTATATAAACTTGCGCTCGCTCTATTGATAGCCATTAAAACGTTACTAAACATCATAACCGTTGCTAAAAGTTGTAAAACATAAGTTAAAAATGTTTGAATATCTTCAACGACAATAGCAGCGTTTACTGACATCGTCATAAGACCACCGAAATAAATAATAGCAATCATTGTCGAATAATTTGCGATTTGACCAGCTGGCATTGATAGTGCGTTTATGCTTAAAGTTTTCGTAGCAGTATCTTTTAATTCTTGGTTTGCAGCTTGGAATTTAATAAGTTCGTAATCTTTTTTAACATAAGCTTTAATTGTTTTAATTGCGATTACACTTTCTTGAGTAACTCTATTGATGTTATCGACTAATTTTTGTATTAATTTGAATCTAGGCTTTACTAATTTGATAATTGTAAACATCATAATTCCTAAAATAAAAATTGATACAACAAAAATTAATGAAAGCATTGGTGAAATAATAAGTGAAAATGTTAATGAAAAAATCATAACAAGAGGTGCTCTTAAAGCAGGACGTAAAGAGACGCAAAGAGTATCACTTATAATTTGGACATCAGTTGTAAGTCTAGTAATTAAACTAGATTGACGGAAACTATCGACATTACTAAAACTGTATTTTTGTAATTTTTGATATTCTTCCTTTCTAATTTCGTATCCTAATCCACGACAAGCAATAGCGCTAAATTTAGATCCGACAACTCCAAGTATGAAAGCGAAAACAGCAATGCCGATCATAATTGATCCGATGATTAAAACGTAGTTTAAATCCATCGTGTATCCACCTAACCCGTTGTCTTGAATCCCGTTTTTTGTCATTGCGTTCATGAGGAAAGGTAAGACAACTTCAAGTCCACACTCAAGAACGATGCAGAGTACTGCTAAAGCGAATTGCCATCGATATGGCTTTAAAAATTTAGAAAAAGTTTTTATCATAGAAATATTTTAATTTCTATGAAATTACCTTTCAATAATCTTTATGAATAAAATGAATTTTTACTATTTTATTTCCTAAAAAGTAAGTAAAATTTTTGTTTGTTCAAGTAGATTTTAATAATGAAAAATAATAAAATAAATGAGTATTGATTAAAGGAGTAAAACATGGCTAAAAAATATCAATTAGTTTTAATTAGACACGGTGAAAGTGAATGGAATAAATTAAATTTATTCACAGGATGGACCGATGTTGAATTAAGTGAAAAAGGTGTTGGCGAAGCTAAACTCGGTGGACAATTATTAAAAGAAGAAGGATTCCACTTTGACGTTGCTTACACATCATATTTAAAAAGAGCTATCCACACATTAAACTTTGTTTTAGGAGAAATGGGCGAAGAATTCATTCCAGTTCACAAAACATGGAGATTAAATGAAAGACATTATGGCGCTTTACAAGGATTAAATAAGAGCGAAACAGCTGAAAAATACGGTGAAGATCAAGTTAAAATTTGGAGAAGAAGTTATGATGTTCAACCTCCAGCATTAACTGAAGAAGATGATAGAAACCCAGCTAACCAAGAAACATATAGAGATGTTTGTGTTGCTGATTTACCATTAACAGAATGTTTAAAAGATACAGTTGCTAGAGTCCTTCCTTACTGGGAATGCGAAATTAAACCAGCTATCGTTAGCGGTAAAAGAGTTATCATCGCAGCTCACGGAAACAGCTTAAGAGCTTTAGTTAAATATCTCGAAGGAATTAGTGACGAAGATATTATCTCATTAAATATTCCTACAGGTGTCCCACTTGTCTATGATTTCGATGAACACTTCAACGTTTTAGGCAAAAGATATCTTGGAGACCAAGAAAAAATCGCTGCTGCAATGAACGCTGTTGCAAATCAAGGAAAAGCTAAGTAATAAATTAATCTATGGCAACTAATGACATTGTACTATTAGTAATACTTGGTATTTTCTTCTTAGGGGGGATAATTTCAGGATTTGTCAAATCCTCATCTAAAATATTTTCACTAGCAGGAGGAGCTGTATTAAGTTTCTACCTTGGGGGAGTCGTTAGTGGTTTATTAATTAAAAACGTCGAAGCTGTTGCTAACTTTGTTAATGAAAATAGCTTTGGCAGTTCACTTGTTCTTGTTGGTTCTTATGCAGGGATATTCTTAATTGGCTTCTTAGTAATACTTTTATTAACTAAGGCTTTATCGAAAATTTTAAATTCAAATGGCATTGGAAAATTCTTTGATAAGATATTAGGAGCGGCTGCTGGAATCGCTATTGGTTTTGTTATTTGCGATGTATATGTATGGGCTTTATATGGTTTCTCATGTGCAAACGCAGAAATAGCAACTTGGGTATTAAATGACGCTAAACTTAATCTTGAAGGATTCCAAACATTTACAAAATGGCTTATGGAATTTAACTTAAGTTCGATAGGCGAAGTTTTCCCAGGATTAATGTAATAGAGAAAATTAGAAATATAAAGGTTAGGCGAATGCCTAACCTTTTGTCTTTAAAGTGTTGATTTCATCGACATTTTTTAAATTTCAAGATAAAAATATGACAATGCATTAATTTGTATTAAATTTATAGAATAGTAGTAACTGTTTATCAAGAAAAATAATTGTTATAAAAAACAAAATTTTAATTTATAATTATATTAAATAAGACAACTCTAACTTAAATGTGATATGGGGATTTTATGAAGACGTTTTTTATAATACTAAAATATACATCTGCAGTTAGTGCGTTGGCTGCAATTTCTTTGTGTGCGTGTGAATTTAATCAAACACAATGCGCAATTCCGTCTAGCAGAATTCATAAAAGATTTATTAATAATAATGATGTTTTGATAGATTTATATAAAAAAGCTTATGAATTGACAATAAAACAAGGAAAGCCTTTATGCAACTTTGAACAATTTAAAGAATTATATGCTGAACACGATTTAGATGATGATTCTTTTATTAAAGAAATTGTGCGTTTATCAAATGAAACGACAAATAATTCATGTATTGATTTCTATTCAAGTAGTATAGCGAGTTATATTTTAAAAGATAATATTGATTATTCATCAACTCCGGCGAGTTCTTTTAGAGATGGTTTTATACCTGATTATACAATGTTCGACTATTCAAATGTAGAAGTTGGGGATTTGTTAATTGAATTTAAGGGAGCTGTAGGAGCTTTAACTGGACATGTTGCAGTTGTAGTGGACGTACACAAAAGTAGTTTTAACGGGAATAAATATATACAGACCATAGAATCCGTTAATGGAGCTGGTGCTACTTTTGGGTATTATGATGACATGAGAATCGTTAATTACAACACTACTCTTTACAAGCCTAAAGTAGCTTTAACATGTGATCAACAAGAAAGAATAAAATATTTTGCTAAAAGTCAGCTTGGCGATGATTATAGTTTTAATTACGGAGATAAAAAAACTGATTTTAATGCTGAATCGTGGTACTGTAGCGAATTGGTTTATGCTGCTTATAATTATGCTGGTTATAATTTGCACAATATGGACAGAGTATGGCCAGATGATTTCGTCGAAAGTGAAGATTTTGTTAAAACTCCGTTAATCAGAAAAATTGATTTGTCGATTTGGAATTGTGGAGGAAGTTTTGTAAGTTGGTCAATCGGTATAAGAAATAATAGTTCAGTAGATACACAAATTGATTATAACACCAAAATGTGTTTTACAAATGACGCTAGTAGTCGGAGCAATTTAAATGATTTAAAAACAATAACCGTTGCTTCAAATTCTACGGCTGCAGTTAGTATAGGGTTTAATTGGTTCGCTGATGCTATAGCACTTTCATATAAATCCGGAAAGAATCGTTTTATTATGTATGGAAATATGTTGGATGGAACGATTAGTTCAATGATGACTTATTATCTTATGTTGCCTTATGAAAAATAATACTATTAGAATATCGAATGGCTATATAAAAACTATCGGACCTATAAATTTAAAATTACCATCAAGCGGTTTATTTTGTTTTGACTCCAATGATAGCGTTTTAAATTTATTATTTTCTAAAATTTTAACTGGTGAAACTAAATTATCTAAAGGCGTATATTTCTATAATGAAGTTTCAGTTGATAAACGATCAAAAGTCAATTTAAAAGAAAAAGATGTAGCTCTAATAGATGAAAACGACTTATTACTCGAACTAAGTACATTAGAAAATATTAAAATGTTTGATTCTAGTTTCGATAAAGAAAGATTGGAGGAGTGTTTTAAATTAGTTGATTTAAAATTTAATGACTATGACTTAAGTTTATTCATTAATAAAAAATTGTTATTAATCGACGAAATATCAAGGATTAAAATTTCACTTTCTTTAAAACTTTATTATGGCTATCAAACGATTATTTATAAGAAACTTAATTTGACCGAAGAAATTATCTCTATATTAAAGAAACTACAAAATGAAGCTCTCATCATTGTTTTTGCTAATAATCATCAATATTTCGATGAAAATAAGGTCATTTCTTTTAAGAATAATGCGTTAGAGTTTATTTATTCTCAAAATAACTACGAACATATGAACGCTTTAAGCACGCATAAAAAGAAATTATCATTTAAACTTATAGCTAAAAATTTCATAACAACTTTTAGATCCTGCAGCAAACAAATTGCTATTAGCATGCTATCAACATCTTTAATTGCAGGAAGTGTTATTAGTGTTGTTGATTTTTCTACGAATGATCCTTTAGTTAACCAAATTAGAGAATGTCATCGAGCGAATCTAGATTTTGTTAAGATTACAAACTATGAAAGTGGTTATACAAGACAAGGCAAATTTGTTTCTGGCAGTTTAGAATTTAACGATGATGATGTTGAAAAAATCGAAGAACATTTTAATAATAATATCTACTCGATTGAAAAATCATATATTAAAATTAACGATGACAAGGAAGAATTTAATGTATATTCAATCCAATATAGCGATTCATTAGATTTAAAAATTGATTCTAGAATTTCTGACACCAAAAAATGTAAAAATCCAAATAATATCGATGAAATCGGTATTTCATGGTTTGTTGCTGATAATTTAATTAAAAATAATTTCACTTATAAGGATGAAAAAATTAAAAATGTTAATGATTTAATCGGCACTAAAATTAACAATAAAACCATAGTAAATATTTACGAGACAGAAGATAAAGAAATTTATGAATCAAGTTACTTAAATGATAAAAATGATCTTATAAAAACATCGAATACATCGTTTTTACTATCTGAAAGTATTTTTATTTATGAAGATCCATTTTCTAGAAGTTCTCAAAGTTCTTTTTTAGTTAAACTTACCAATAATCAATATGAAGATATTAAATTTTTAAAAACGTTCAATAATCAAATTTTTGGTATCGGAAGAAGAGTTGATGTACACTCATTTTTTGACGTATACATGTTTTATAATGATTATTTTTCATTAGGAAATATTGCTTATATGATATTGCCTTTATTGATATACATCACATTCATTGTTGCGTTTTCCTATTTTGGAATTAAAAAATTAAAAGTTTATAAAGATGAACTCAGATATAACTCAAAATTTTATTTAAATAACGGAGTAAATAAAACAAGAACTTTATTAATAAATGGTGGTTCATTAATAATTATAGATTTAATTAGTTATGGTGGAGCGATATTAGTTTCTTCAGTATTTTTATGGGCTATAAATTTAATATGGGGAAATGCTTATTCTAGTTTCAGTTTTAGTCCTTTAGGATTGGCATTTGGAGTTATTATAACTTTAGTACTAAGTCTATTTCCTTATACGGAAAAAAAGAAGTAGTGTCTTTAAAATATCGATTGTAGCGAAATAATTTTAATTTATAGAAAAAAGCGTGTCATAAAAAAGCCAAGTTCGTTTTTGAACTTAGCTTTTTTATAATGTAATATCTGAAACAATTGGTTTAACTAACTCTAAAAAATTAGATCTAGATGTTGATATTTGAAGACCAACTTTTCCGCCACTAAAATATATTTTTTCAAAATTATTTATTGATTCATCAATTGTTACTTTAAATAGTTTTTTCATTCCGATAGGAGAACAACCTCCATGAACGTAACCAGTGACTTTTAATAAATCTTTTAGCAGAATCATTTCGACATTTTTTTCGTTAACTGCTTTGGCAGCTTTTTTAAGATCGAGCTCTTTATTTACTGGAACCATAAATACAAAATATTCTTTTGATTTTGATATTGTAACTAAAGTTTTAAATACAGAATCAGCGTTCTCATCTAAAATATTAGCGATTTCACTTCCAGTTAATTTACTATTGGCTTCGTATTCATGGACTTCATAAGGAATTTTATGACTGTCCAGAATACGCATAGCATTTGTTTTATTCATTATTTTTTAAAGTGTGGTAATTCATTTAAAAGAGCTTTAGTCTCAATTTCATTTTTTAACATTGAGATAAATTTTTCTTTAGTAACAGTAGTTTGTTTTGGAGAACCGAATTTTCTATAAGTAACTGTTCCGTTTTCTTTTTCATTATCTCCAATGACAAGTGTGTATGGGATTTTTTGAAGTTGTGTAAGTCTAAGTCTATATCCAAGTTTTTCTTCACTATCATCAAGTTCAGCTCTGAAATGGTTTTTATTGAATTCTTCCATTAATTCTTTAGCGTAATCAAGGTGGAAATTGTTGTTAACTGGTAAAACTTTGACTTGAACTGGAGTACACCAAACTGGGAAAGCACCTGCAAAATGTTCTGTGATAATACCAATAAATCTTTCAAATGATCCTAAAATTGCTCTATGAAGCATAATTGGTCTTTCTTTTTCGCCGTTGCTATTAATATATGTGCAATTGAATCTTTCTGGGAGGTTCATATCAAGTTGAATAGTTCCACATTGCCAAATTCTTCCCATACAATCTTTTAATTTGAAGTCAAGTTTTGGTCCGTAGAATGCTCCATCACCTGGATTGATTTTGAATTCTTTGCCAGTTGCTCTACAAGCATCAGCTAAAATTGCTTCGCTTTGTTCCCAAATTTCATCATCGCCAATGTAATCTTTTTCTGGCTTTGTTGATAAAACAATTGAGTAATTTAAACCAAATACTGTATAAATTTCATCAAAGAATCTAAGTAAGTTTTCGATTTCTGATTTTAATTGATCTTTTGTACAGAAGATATGAGCGTCATCTTGAGTGAAACATCTAACTCTAAATAAACCATTTAAAGCTCCGCTTGCTTCATGTCTATGAACAAGTCCAAGTTCACCTAAGCGAAGTGGTAAATCTTTATATGAATGGAGTTCACTATTATAAACTAAGATAGCGCCAGGGCAATTCATTGGTTTGATTGCGAAATCTCTTTCATCAATCTTAGTTGTGTACATGTTTTCTTTGTAGTGATCCCAGTGACCACTTGTTAACCAAAGTTCTTTACTTAAAATAATAGGAGTTTTGATGATTTTATATCCGTGACTATCGTGGAGATCATACCACCAATTTTCGATTTGTCTTCTTAAAATTAATCCTTTTGGAAGGAAGAATGGGAATCCTGGGCCGTATTCGCTAAATGAGAATAATCCCATTTCTTTACCAATTTTACGATGGTCTCTTTTCTTTGCTTCTTCCTTTAAAGTTTCGATTTCATCGAGTTTTTCTTTAGAAGCAGCAGCGACACCATAAATTCTTGTAAGTTGTTTGTTTTGGCTATTTCCTCTCCAATAAGCACCAGCAATTGTTTCTAATTTAAAGAATTTAATAAATCCTGTTGAAGGGACGTGAGGTCCTGAACAAAGGTCAACATAATTACCTTGTTTATAAATTGTGATTTCTCCTTCAATTTCATTAATGAGTTCACATTTATAAGGATCGTTTTTAAAGATTTCGAGAGCTTCTTCTTTTGAAACAACTTGTCTAACGATATATTCGTTTTTCTTTGAAAGTTCTTTCATCTTTGTTTCGATTTTCTTTAAATCTTCTTCTTTTAAAACGACATCACCTAAGTCACAATCGTAATAGAAACCTTCTTCGATAGCAGGTCCAACACCAAATTTAACATCTTTATATAAAGAAGATAATGCTTCAGCCATTAAGTGAGCTGCACTATGATTTAAGATGTGGAATCCTTCTTCGCTATCAATTTTAATAAATGAGAATTCGCCATCTTCACTAATTGGAGCGAAAAGTTGGCATAATTTTCCATTTAATTTATAAGCGATGATTTGTTTGATTTCATCTTTAGCAAATTCAAGAGCTAAATCATGTCCTGTTTTGCCTTCGTTAACGTTAATAATTTGATCATTTAATTTAATTTCCATAAATAAATCTCCATTTGTATTAAAAAAGTCCTTAGAAAATGAATTCTAAGGACGTAATAATTAATTTACGCGGTACCACCTTAGTTATAAAGATTAACTTTATCACCTCGATTTAATGCTTTATCGATTAGCAAAAACGTTAAGTTACCTTAAATGCTCCAAAGTGGTATTTTAACTTTCTTTATAAGGAACTTTCACCATAATGTCCCTCATCTCTAAATAAATTAAGGTTAAAACGTGTCTTTTTCAACGCACACAAATATTATAGTTAATTAATAAAATTTGTAAACTATAATAAATCTTTATCTTCAGGAATTGTGATAATTCTCATGAAGTTTGTACGGCCGCTTCCTGAAGGAGTTCCACCTGAAATTAAAATACTATCTCCAGGTTTAAGACCGAACTTTTTAGCTTGAACAATAGCAACAACTTCCATATCTTCGATGAAATCTGGCATTTTCTTACTCTTTAATAAGACTGAGTTAACGCCCCAATATAAAGCGTTTTGTCTTACTGTTGTAAGGTTGTTTGAGATAGAAAGAATAGGGCAGCATGGTCTAGCTTTACTAATTCTTCTAGGTGAACGACCAGTTTCTGTAAATGAAACGATAAGTTTTGCTCCAATTAATTTTGCTGTATTAGCAATAGCGTTAGCGATAGCATCGTTGTTGTCTTTATTTGATGTATCGTAAGCTTGTTTAGCGAGTGTCTCGTAGTCTAAAGTTTCTTCCATGACTTTAGCGATCTTAGCTTGCATTTGAACACTTTCGATTGGGTAATCACCGTTTGCAGTTTCACCGCTTAACATAACACAATCTGTTGATTCTGTAATAGCAGTAGCGACGTCACCAACTTCAGCTCTTGTTGGAATAGGTGATTTCATCATTGAATCTAGCATTTGAGTAGCAGTGATGACTGGTTTACCTTTTGTTCTACATAAATCGATAAGTTGTTTTTGAACGATAGGGACTCTTTCTTCTGGAATTTCAAGTCCTAAATCACCTCTAGCTACCATGATAGCATCACTAACATCGACGATTTCGCTTAAGCAACCCATTGCTTCGTAGTTTTCAATTTTTGAAATGATTTTAATTTCTGGATGGCCGTGTTCAACTAAAATCTTTCTCATATCTAAGACGTCTTTTGGACATCTAACGAATGAAGCGCTAATAAAGTCAACTCCGTTTTCACAACCCCAAATTAAATCTTGTTTATCTTTTTCACTAATAAATTCAAGTGAAGAAAGTTTTGCACCTAAGCAATTAACACCTTTTTTGCTTGCAACTGGGTGAGAATTTAAAGCTTTTGTGACGATTTCTCTATTTTTTTCATCTTTTTCGACGACTAATAAATCGAGTTTACCATCATCGATTTTGATGTGGTTTCCGATTTCAACATCATCATAAAGCTTATCAAAAGTGACACTGATTTTATCTTTGTTTCCTAAGACTTTAGTCATTGAAATTCTTAAAGTTTGACCTTTTTCAATTTGAACTTTACCACCTTCGATATCGTGGCAACGAATTTCAGGACCCTTTGTGTCTAACATTACAGGAATAAAAATTCCTTCTTTTTCAAGTTCTCTTGCTTTTAATAATTTTCCTAATTGTTCTTCGTAATCACCGTGAGAGAAGTTAAGTCTCATGACGCTCATTCCGTTTTTAATGAGTTCTCTTAAGACATTAATATCTTGGCTTGAAGGACCAATAGTACAAACAATCTTAGTTTTCTTTTTAAGATTAATATTTTCCATATTGATTAATGTTTTCCTCTTTTTTTACTTTATGTAAGTGAATAATTTATAAAGCTCCTCATGTTTATTTCTTTCGAGATTTAAAGCTTCATAAATATCGGTGTAAGCGAGTTGATTATTTACTAATCCGACACAAACACCACCAATTCCTTGGTCTAATAACTCAATTGCATAGCTTCCCATTCTAATGCTATTAAGTCTTTCCATGGCAGTAGGAGTTCCGCCTCTTTGGATGTATCCTAAAACGTCCTCACGTGTATCCCATCCAGTTTCTTCTCCGATAACTTTGACTAATTCACTGACGTTTAATAATTTTTCAGCAACTAAAATAACAACGTGGTCTTGGCCATTTCTCTTTTTCTCTTTCAATCCTTCAATTAACTCTTGTTGATTTAAAGGAGTATCGATTGTGAGAATGTAGTCAGCTCTTGTTGCAATACCTGCATAAAGAGTTAAGTCTGGACATTTATTACCCATAACTTGAATGACAACACATCTATTATGTGATGACATAGTTTCAGTAATTTTATCGATTGCTTCACAAATATTGTTTAAAGCAGTGTCGAATCCGATTGTGAAATCACTGGAAGCAATATCGTTATCGATAGTTCCTGGAAGACCAACACAATTAATACCAGCTTCTGTTAATTTTTTAGCACCCATATAAGAGCCATCGCCACCAATGACGATTAAAGCTTCAATGCCATGTTTCTTTAAATTTTCGATAGCGACTTGTCTAACACTTTCTTCTTTGAATTCGTTTAAACGAGCACTTTTAATAATGGTTCCACCATGACGTAAGGCGTTTTCGCCAAAGTTCATGTCAACTTTATGAATATCATCTTGGACAAGGCCTTTATAGCCTCCATAAACTACATACATTTCTTTGCCTAATTTATAACCTGTTCTGATAGCTCCAACAATAGCAGCGTTCATACCTGGTGCATCGCCACCACTTGTTAGGATTCCGATCTTTTTAACCATAATAGTAACCTCCGAAAATCCAAGTAATTATATAATAATTAATGTCTAATATCTACTGATTTAATAGGTTCATCAAGATAAATTTAGGGCGTACATAAAAGTACTTAAAAATGACAAAGAATTAACATATAATGAATAGACATGAAACAATTAGAGAAAACTCATTACTTATTAAAGAAAAAAGGATTACTTTCTAGTGACTCCTTATCTTTTATGATGGAGCTTTATTTACCAATTATTGGAAGTAATGCCACATTTTTATATTTATTTTTGATGAACCAAATTCTTTTAGGAGAAACAAATTTTATTATTAGTGATTTAGAAGTGAAATCTAGACTTACAAGACAAGAATTTTTATTGGCTAAAAAATCATTAGAATCAATTGGTTTACTTGCTACATTTGAAAAATCAACAAATCCAACTGTACTTTTAGTAGTTAGTGATCCTGAAACACCGAAAAATTTCTTTAACAATGTTGTCCTTAAAGGGTTATTTGTTAACGCAACTAGCGAACAAGAATTCCATAAAGTTTTAGATAAATATTCGTTAAATATTAACTTAGATGGATATCAAGATGTAAGTGCTAGCATTACTGACTCATTTAAAATTGAATTTTCAATGGAAGAAATTAGCCTTAACAATGATGTTCAACTAGTTGGAAGAAATAAAGGTAACTTCAAAGACAATTTTAGTAACATTAAACTTAATAACTATTTAAAGAAAAATTCTCAATTAAAAGCTAGTAGTTTTAGTGATGAAGAACTTGAAAATATTAGAAGAATTTCTACTCTTTATGGCATCAATGAAGATGTGTGTGGCGAACTTGTTTTAAAATCAGTTGATATCACACAAAAAATTGGTTCAAAACTTGATTTAGCTGCTTTAAGAAAGAATGTTCAAACTTATGTAAAGACATTTAATGTCGATGCAATGAAGGCTTTCCAAACAAAATCTGAAATCACTAATAGCACTAGTGATGTTGCTAACCGCATTAATTTCTATGAAAATACATCACCTAGAAACTTTATTAAGTCAAAACAAAATAACATTGAACTTGTAAGTAGTGATAAAAAAATTATCGATTATTTAGCTTTCGATATGCATTTCACTGATGGAATGATTAACGCTTTATTAGATTACGTGATGAAAATTAAAAATGGTGATCTTAATAAGAATTATATTTTAAAAATTGCTAGTAATTTAATTAGAGGCGGAGCAAAAGACACACTGTCTGTTTTAGAACTTTTAGAAGGCAAAAAAGATTTAGTAGTTACAACTTCAAAACCAAGTGAAGCAGCTAAAGAAAACAAAAAAGAATCATCAAGAATAGTTATTGATGATAGCGTTTTAGATGCTTCAAGTGTTGAAGATGATGGAGAAGATTACGATATTATTTAGGTTATAAATTATGGAAAAAGTAAGAATGACGTTGAAGATATCTAATAATGATTTAGATGAATATAGAAAAGAACTTTTCAACAAAATACTTAATGATCCTAATTATAAAGTTATTGTTGATGAAGGTTTTTCTAATGAAGAAATTTATAAAAATGTAACTAAGTTTGATGAATTTTTAGAAGATCTTAAAATTGCTCAAAAGATTAAAACATATGATGATTGCAAAGCTTTTAATAAGTTTGAACGCATTATTTTGTATAGAAATGGTGATATTATTGAAAAACAATTTATCCCATTAATTCCTTATCAAGACTATTTAGACGCAATTAAAAAATTTGTAATTAGAGACATTCCTAGCGGTGATGAAGAAGCTAAATGGAAAGATTTACCTACTGGAATTAAAAAATTTATTGCTCAAAAAGTTAAAGAAAACAAATGGGTTTATTTATATGGTGCTGTTAGAAGTGGTAGAAGTTATGCAGCTAGCGCAATGGCGAATCATAAATATATTAAAGAATGCGAAACAATTGCGTTTTTAAATTGTCCACTAAGATTTAAAGAATTAAGTGAATTATATTTTAAAGATAGTCCATATTTTAAAGAACTCATGAACGAATATTCAAATGTTGACTATTTAGTTCTTGATGACTTTGGTAGCGAATATAAAAATGAACTCATTAGAGATTCGATTTTAATTCCGTTACTTAAAGCCAGAATTACAAATAAAAAAATCACCAGTTTTACTAGTGATTTTAAAATCGATGATGTAAGAAGACTTTATACTTTTAAAAAAGATAATAACACAATTATGTTAGATCAATTAATGGATCTACTCCAAAATAATTGCGGTAAAGAAATCATTACTAGTAATTTAACTCTTTATTAATCTTTAAGCGCTTCATCGGCGTTTTTAAAGAAAGAATCAAATTCACCTGTCGCTTTAACAATCCTAATTTTAGGATTGTTTTTTTGATACAAGAAATCATGATTTAATTTTTTAGAGCTAGAAACATCATCATGTCTTGAAATAAGATTTTTAACTTGTTGAGTATTATCTATTTCTATAACAAGAATCTTTTTAAATAGATATTCGATATGTGCTTTGAATAAAGTTGGAGCTTCAATAATTACCAAATCGTTTTCTTTAACAATTTTAACTAGTACTTTTTCTAACACTGGATAAATATAATTTTCCACAGCAACTTTTTTCTCTGGATTAGAAATCATGATGTGACGAGCGTTTTTTGTTAAAATTTCATTTTCGATGTCGAATGGACAACCTAAAATTTTTGAAATATTTCTTTTATGGATTTCTTCTTTATATAATTCATGAACAAGTTCGTCACATGAATAACAAATAAATCCATTTTCTTTAAAGTGCTTAAGTAAAGTAGATTTTCCACTTCCTATTGGTCCAGTTAAACCGATTGCTTTTTCTAAAGAATGGTCAATTTGGCAATTAGGGCAATAAGTAGTGCCTCTACCTCCTAAAAAGTCTTTATGAAATCTAGTGCCGCAATTTGGACATATTTGGCCTTGTTTTCCATAGCACATTAATTCTTCTTGGAATCTACCGTCAACACCTTCAGAAGGATGAAATGAATGGATTGTTGAGCCACCTAAATTAATTGCTTTTTCTAGTACAATTTTTGAATTTTTAACGATGTCATCGATGTTTTGATGACAAAGTTCTTTTCCTAAAGTGAATGGAGAAATTTTACTAAGGTAACAAATTTCATCAGCATAAATGTTTCCAATACCACATAAAATTGTTTGATCTAGAAGCAGTTCTTTAATAGGCTTTTTTCTATCGAACTTTTTATATAAAAGCGCTAAATCACTTTCTTGAACTTTGTTCGCTTCAACTCCTAATTTTTTAATCATCGGAATTTCTTTATATTCATTTTCGTTAGATAAATACATCAAACCGAATTTTCTAGTATCATCAAAAGCTAAAGCGGTACCGTCTTTAAAATAGAAAATCATTGAAGTGTGTTTTATTCTAGAGCTTGAATAATCTTTAGCAGTTCTAAATTTGCCTTCCATTCTTAAATGAGTGATGATAACTAAATCATTATCAAGGTGAATAAATAAATATTTTCCGTATCTTGATAAATATAAGATAGTTCTATTTTTTAATTCGTTTTTAAATGTAATCAAATCACTTTGAACAAGTCTATCATAAAAAACATCGATATAATCGATAGTTTTATTTTTAATAGCAGGTTCTAATATGTTTTTTACAGTTTCAACTTCTGGTAATTCAGGCATAACTATTTAGCTAAAAACCAATTTTTAGCATAACCTCCATCAACTTTTAATTTAACATTTAATGAAACGCAATTTTCCATAATGGATTTTACAAGAGCTAAAATTTCATCTTTTTCATCGTCATAAACTTTTAAAATAAGTTCGTCGTGAATTTGACTTACTAATTTCGATTTATAATTTCCTTTTGTTAAAGCGTCATCAACTTTAATCATTGCAATTTTTATTAAATCAGCTGCGCTTCCTTGAATAGGAGCGTTCATTGCAGCACGCTTAGCAAATTCTCTTGCTTGATATTGACTTGAATTTAATTCTGGTAAATATCTTCTACGGTTAAACATTGTGCTTGCATAACCTTTTTCGGTAGCTTCACTAATTAAACTATTTAAGAATTCTTTGATTTCAGGGAATGCGTTATTAAAACTTGAAATTATTTGACGACTTTCAGTTACAGAAATTTCTAGTTGTTCGCTTAATCCCCAATCACTAATGCCATAAACAATACCAAAATTTACAGCTTTTGCTTGTCTACGCTCTAAACTTGTAGGTTCTCTATCTAAATTGAAAATAAGTTTAGCTGTTTCGGTATGAATATCTTTATCTTCATTAAAGAATTTAATTAAAGAAGGAGACTTTGATAAATGAGCTAAAATTCTAAGTTCAATTTGAGAATAGTCTAAAGATAAAATTTCTATATTATCTTCTTTATAAAAGAAAGCTTTTCTAATTTGTTTTCCTTCTTCATCTCTTGTGCTAATGTTTTGTAAATTTGGTTCACTGCAAGATAATCTACCAGTTGTAGTTAATGCCTGGTTGAAAGTAGAATGAACTTTTCCATCATGCTCGATAAAAGGAATAAAGCCATCAATATAAGTAGAAATTAATTTAGTATATTTTCTATATTCTAAAATGCAATTAATGATTGGATGTTTATCAACTAAAGCTAAAAGATGTTCAACTGAAGTTGAGTTCTTTCTATTAGAAGGTAAACCTAATTTTTCATATAAAATATGAGCGACTTGTTTACTTGAATTGATGTTAAATTCTTCTCCAGCTAACTCATAAATTTTATTAACTAAGACATCAACTTTCTTTTGAAATTCTTCTTTAAAAGAAACTAAAGTATTTTCATCAAGTGGAAATCCTTCAATTTCCATCTTCGCTAAAACTTTTGTTAAAGGAATTTCAATCTCGTAAAGTAGGTTTAATTGATTTTTATCTTTAAGTGCTTTTTTGTATTCTTCTGCTAATGATAATGAATAATAACTTGTGACTGCACTTAATAATTTAGTAGTGGAATCAAATAAAATATCGGTTGATTCATGAATATAAGTTACATTAATTCCTTTACCGATAAGAAGTGATTCAATATCACCTTTTGAATTTGAATCGAGTAAATAATTTGCAAGCAATAAATCAAAAGTGATGCCGTTAATTTCTAATGAATTATGTGAAGCAATACAAAGTAATTTTTTAGTATCGAAACAATATTTTTCAATATTACAGTCTTTTAAAATATTTAAAATTTCTTGATTAGAAAATAGCTCATCTTTAGTTAAATAATACGTGTTATTTTTTGTTGAAAGAGCGATTCCTAATAAGTTTGCGATATGATAATTTTCGCTTTCAACATCTAAATCTATACCGATTAAAGAGCTAGATGTGATATCTTTTAAATCTAAAACGCTACAAATTTCAACTTTTTTTGCATTTTCACGTTTAACTATGTAACTTTTTGGAAGCTTATTAAGTAATGTTTTGAATTCATATTTGTTTGAGAATTCAGACATTGTTTCTAAGTCGTAACCTTTATAAATTGTGCTTTCTGGAGTGAAAGGAATTTCGTTATTTGTAGCGATGATTGCTAAATGTTTACACATTCTTCCATTATCTTGGAACTCAATTAAATTACGACCAACTTTAGTTTTTGTATCAGCGTTTTTAATGATATTTTCTAAGTCTCCGAATTTAGCGATAAGTTGTTTTGCGGTTTTATCTCCAATGCCTGGAACTCCTTTTAAATTATCGCTATCATCTCCTCTTAAACCTTTATAATCACAAATTTGAATTGGTTCAAAACCCCATTCTAAAACGAAAGTGTCGTGATCCATTGTGTGAATATCTTTTAAGCCTTTTTTGATGAGCTTAATTTTGACATGTTCATCGATTAATTGAAGATAATCTTTATCACTTGTATAAATTTCAACTTCATAACCTTCTTGTTTAGCTTTATTAGCCATAATTCCACAAATATCATCAGCTTCTAATTCATCCGATTCATAATGCAAAATATTTAAAGAATCTAAAAATTCTCTAGCAATAGGAAGTTGAATAATTAATTCTTCAGGAGTTTTAGGTCTATTAGCTTTATAGTCTTTATATTCTTGATGTCTAAAAGTTTTTTTACCTGCGTCAAAAGCAACAAACATGCCATCGCCTTCTTTTAATTCGCTTAAAAGAGTAGCGATCATATTTGAAAAAATATAAATTGCATTAGTTGGTGTACCACTTTTTGTGCGCATAATCGCATCTGGATTAATAGTGTATAAAGCATAAAATGCTCTAAATAAAAGACTGTTACCATCTATGATAAATAATTTAGACATAAATTTAGCTCCTTATAATTTTACAAGTTCTAACGATAAATGATGCGCGGTTATCTCTAATTTCTTTTATACCTGATAAAAGTAATATGTCATTAAATTTAATTGAAGTTTGATATAAAGCATATAAAGAAGAGAAGAAAGTACAATCAATTTCATCACTATCGTCGTATAAAGTGACAAAAGCCATTGGCTTACCTTTATCTTTACCGTTTTTGACTACAATTGTTTTAACGCTTCTAACAATTCCTACAATTGTTTGTTGAGTACCAAGTTTAAGATTTTCTATCGATGTAATCGATGTTTTATCGACAGCGTCCTCTAAATAATTTAAAGGAGAATCGCTTAACATTACACCTAAAGCATCATATTCGTTATTAATTCTTTCTAATGGATCGTCTACACAATCTATTTTAGTGAAAGTTAATCCGAAACTATCGCCAAGAAGTGAAGAAGAATATATTGAGTTATTAGCGTATTGAATAGCTAAAGGAATTGATTCTTTTAAACTTTTTCTATTAGAATCTAATGTATCAAAAGCACCAGCATCAATTAATTTTGAAATTTGAAGTTCGGTAATTTTATCTTCTATAGCGGTTAAGCGGCAAACAAAATCGATGAAAGAAGTGAATTTTCCATGTCTAGTTCTTTCGCTTAAAATGTTTATAACAACTTTAGTTTGTAATCCACTAATTCCAACAAGTGGAAGAAGTAATGCGTCTTCATACATTTCAAATTGATAAGTTGATTCGTTGATATTAGGCAATAAAACTTTAATTTTAGACTTTTTAATTTCAGCTAAATATTTTGAGAATTTAACATCGTTTGTTCCATATTGTTGATCTAAAATCGCACTATAAAATTCAATTGGGAAGTGAGCTTTTAAATAAGCTTCTTTGCATGCAATCATGGCATAGCATACAGCATGAGATTTGTTAAATCCATAATTGGCAAATTTTAAAATTTGATTAAATAAAATAGTTGCTTCTTCTTGTTTATGGTTCAATTTCATTGCGCCTTTAATGAAAGCACTTTGCATTTTTAAAATTTCATCTTTATGTTTTTTACTGATAGCTCGACGGAATAAATCTGCTTCAGCGAAAGTGAAGCCACTATACACCTGAGCAATTTGCATAATTTGTTCTTGGTAAACAATAATGCCATAAGTTTCTTTTAATACTGGAATAAGAGCACTTGAAAGATAAGTAACTTTTTCTAAACCTTTTTTACGCTTTGCATAATTTGGAATAAATTGCATTGGGCCTGGTCTATCTAAAGAAATGGCGGCAACGATATCTTTAAAAGAATCTGGTGAAATGTTTATTAATGCGTTATATGCAGCTTGAGTATCAAGCTGGAATATACCCATTGTTTTCATCTCTCGAATTAATTTGATTGCTTTTTCATCTTCGTAAGGTATCTCATCCATTTTTAATGAAATATTTCGTGTTTTTTTAATCTTATCTAAACATTTTTCGATAACTGTGAGGTTAGAAAGACCTAGCAAGTCCATCTTTAAAAAGCCTTGATCTTCTAAATAATCTTTCTCGTATTGAGTTACTGTGAAATTAAGATCATCGTAATCTAAAGGCATAATAGAAGATAAATCGCCTTCATTTAAAATAACACCAGCTGCGTGAAGTCCTCTTTGACGTGGTAATCCTTCGATTAAATGAGCTCTATCGAAAATAAACTTAAAATCTGGAATGTCATCAATTTTGTTCTTAAAGGCTGGTATTTTATTATAAGCAAAATCTAAAGAGAAATTTTTTGCGTTTTCATCTTTAAAATTATTTGGAATAGCTTTAGCGATATCGCTAATCATCGCACTAGATAATCCATAAATTCTACATGTATCTCTAAGAGCTTGTTTAGCGGCAATCGTTTGAAACGCACTAACTCTAGCGACACGATTAGGACCATATTTTTCAATTAAATATTTAACAATTTCGTCACGCTTAATATCTGAAAAGTCGACATCAATATCAGGCATTGAATTTCGTTTCTCATTTAAAAATCTTTCAAATAATAGATTGTATTTTATAGGATCAGCATCAGTGATGCCTAAACAATAAGCGATTAAACTTCCGGCTGAACTTCCTCTTCCAGGGCCTACTGGAATATTATTATTTTTAGCGAATTTAATGTAATCTTGTACGACTAAAAAATAGTTAATGTAACCCATTTTTTTAATAACATTAAATTCTTTATTTAATCTATTTTTATAAACTTTATTGTTTAAATCGATGCCGCGTTCTTTTACGCCTTGATTAACTAAATCTATAAAAAGTTCTCTAACATTATCATCACTAGTAAATTTAATTAATTCTCCACGCTTTACTTCAAACTCAAAGTTAATTTTTGAAAGAAATTCTGTGAAGGAATAATTGTATTCTTTATAAATTGTATCGAATTCATCGATACTTTGAAGATATTCATCTTGTGTAGAAGCGTAAGTGTCTTTTTCGATTACAGTGTTTGCTCGAATTGCTTCTAGCATATCTAAAACAATCGCTTCATCTTTATTTAAATAAGAAATATCTGGAAAAGGAATACAAGGAATATTAATTTTATCTAAATGTTCTTTGATGAGATTAATATGTTGATGCTCATAAAGTTTGTAATTTGAAATTCCGACATACAAATCATCGACTTTATTTTTTAAACTTAAAATCTTATTTTCAAAATTTATATTAATCTCATCAAAGATCTCGTTGTGTTTTGTACTTAAAACAACAACAAGACCTTTAAAATAAATAAAAGCTTCTTCTAATGAAATAGAAGCATTTTCTACTTTATATTTGTTTTTTAAAGAAACTAACTTAGAGAGATTTTGATAACCAATTTCGTTTTTAATGTATAAAGAAAATAAATAGTTATCAATCTCAATGTCCATACCAAAAATAGGCTTAATATCGTATTTTTTTGCTAGTGAGTTGAATTCAGGAACACCGTACATGACTTCAAAATCACATATTCCTAAGTACTTATAATTTAACTCTTTAGCTTTCGCAAAAAGCCTATTTAAAAGGATACCGCTTTTTAAAAACGAGTATCCAGTTTTGATGTGTAATGGTACGAAATTAGTCATTATTTCCTTTAATAATTAAATCGTCTAAAGCTTTAATGAATGCAGGAAGTTCGCTTAAGTCTTTGATTTGGCAACCGCTAGCTTGAGCGTGTCCGCCACCTTTAAATTCTTTAGCAACACCGTTAATTGTGTAATTTCTACTTCTTAAACTAATTCTAAAGCAAGGTTCAGTGATATCTTCAGTAATTGAACACCAAATATTGATGCCTTTGATGCTTGAGAAAATGTTAACATTTTCTTTTCCTCTATCGCATGTTAAACCTAATCTATCTAAATCACCTTCTCTTAAAACATAATATGCAACACCATGTTCACTAACTTTGAAGTTATTGAGGATGAATTTAGTGACTTCGAGATCGTCGATATTCTTTTCATACATTTTTTCATAAATTTTTGTAATGTTAATTCCACAAGAAAGTAAGAAAGTTGCAATTTCGAATGTATGAGGTGAAGTGCTGCTATATTGGAATCTTCCACTATCGCCAGTTAATGCGATGTAGAAATAGCGAGCTGCTAATTCACTAAATTTAAATTCACCTTCTAAGTTTAAAAGTAAGTTACAAACGAGTTCGCTTGCAGCGGCTTTTGAAGTATCTGTAATTGATAAATCGAAAATGTTATCAGTTACAGGGTGGTGGTCAATTTTAATTTTATAGCTTGCTTTTTGGAAACGTGGGTCAGCAATACGCTTTAAATCACCGACGTCAACGATAATTGCTAAGAAATCATCATTAAACCATTCATCGTTTTCTTTATTTGTTTCAGGGAAAAGACCACGTGGAGTAAAGACAACGTGGTTATCACCAAAAACTTTAATTTCTTTTTCTGGGAAATTTTCTTTTAACCAAGTAGCTAAACCGAATTGTGTTCCTAAAGCATCAAAATCAGGCATGATGTGTCTAAAAACAGCGATTCTATCGTATTTTTTTACTTGTTTAAGAAAAGTTTTGTATTCTTCTTTAAATTGTTTTCCTTCTTCTAAAATATAATTTTTTAATTCCATTTTTATAATCTTTCTATTTTAAGCAAAGATTGTAAGCATCTCTAGCAATCATGACTTCTTCATCTGTTGGGATGACGACAACTTTAATTTTTGAGTCTGGATTTGAAATGACTGCTTCAACACCGAGTGCTTTATCGTTTGCTTCTTTGCTGTATGTAATTCCTAATGCTTCTTGGATTCTATTTAAAACGATTTCTCTATATTCAGCTGCATTTTCTCCGATTCCAGCTGAGAAGATAATTAAATCAGCTCCGCCAAGTCTTACATAATATTGTCCGATATAATCAGCGATTCTTCTTGCCCATAAATCCATAGCAAGTTTGCTTCTTTTATCTCCATTATGTGCACTAGCAGCGACATCTCTTGAGTCGTTTGAAATTCCTGAAACACCTAATAATCCGCTTTGTTTATTTAATTCTTGGAATAATGTTTCAACATCTTTTCCAGTAACTTTAGCGATTTGATAGAAAACACTTGGATCCATATCTCCAGTTCTTGAGTTCATCATAATTCCGCCAAGTGGAGTAAGTCCCATTGAAGTTGCAACACATTTTCCATTTTTTGTAGCTGTGATACTTGCGCCACTTCCTAAGTGACAAATAATCATACGTTTGGCATCACCATTACAATATTTTTCACCGATTTCTGATAAATATTTGTGGCTTGTACCATGAGCACCATATCTTCTGATTTGGTATTTTTCTGTGTATTCGTATGGAATTGGGAATGTGTAATCTTCTGGTTCCATAGTTTGGTGGAAAGCTGTATCAAAAACTGCAACTGCAGGTGTATTTGGTAAAACTTTTTTGAATGCATTATATCCGACTAAGTGAGCTTTATTGTGTAAAGGTGCAAGTGGGATTAAGCTTTCGATTTTTGCGTAAACATCATCATTGAAGATGACTGATCTATCAAAGTAAGCGCCACCTTGAACAACTCTATGTCCTGTAGCTTTGATTTCATCGATTGATTTGATGATTTGTTTTTCTAACATTGCATCAACAACGATTTTAACTGCATAACCGTGATCAGCAACTGGTAATACTTTTGTTTCTTTTTCCCCGTTATATTTAATGGTAAAGATACCATCATCATGTCCAATTCTTTCAACGATTCCTGAACAAATAACTGTTTCTTCAGGCATATCATAAAGTTTGAATTTAAAACTGCTTGAACCGCAGTTAACTGCCATAACTTTTTCCATAAATTTTTAAATCTCCTTAAGAACTTTAAAATTATACTATTTTATGTAATAAAAATTAAGTATTAAGCGACCTAAAAAGCTGTAATTTTAGAAATTATGAATGAAAATTTTTCAGAAAACTGAAAATGAGTAATTCATGATAAGAATATTCTATAAATAAAGTTAAATTTGTTTATACTTTGATAATAAATAAATCATAAAATTTCCCGATTTTTAATTTATCTATAAAATTTAATTAAGAATCGAAAAGTTTATTTAATCGAACAAATCACAAAGAAAAGAACGAAAAAATCAATATTTATGAAATTATTATGTAAAATTTT
>ERZ1036460.152-NODE-152-length-44961-cov-109.814702_pt1 | contig 44961 bp, 51 predicted proteins | sample MGYA00514229_ERZ1036460 | MGnify/ENA primary metagenome ERZ1036460 (study PRJEB33795, sample SAMN09464921) | human gut metagenome | host: Homo sapiens | place: USA: Stanford, California | collected 2016-08 | study: EMG produced TPA metagenomics assembly of the...
GCATAATTTTTTTAAAACTAAATTTAAACGTGTCCAGAAAACTGGGTACACATCACAACCAACTAGAAGGGTTCACTACATTTAATGGGGCTGTCTTTATATTATCAATAATCTATATCTACCCTTATAAGTTTTAGAACATCATAATAGAGATAAATCAATTTTAATCTAATAAATATAAATATTTATCAATTTAGCGTATTTTTAAATCTTGCTAATACTAGATGGCTAATTTAAAAAATATTAATTTTTTTAATATTTTATTTTTCGCTTAGACTATTAGCCATACTTTTCTTTCTGTTACATCCTATTACGATACTTCCTGACATCATAAGTGTGACCGCTAAGACACCTATATTATTAATATCACCTGTTTGTGGCACCTTACTAGAATTAGAAGAATTTGTATCATTATTTGTCTTATCTACTGGTTTATTTTCTGGTATAACTATTCGTTCTATTACATCAATTGTAATTGTCTTAGTTGATGAAGCACCTTGTTTATCTGTTACTTTATAAGTTACATTATATGTTCCTTCCTTATTTGTATTTACATCATTTGCTGCAATATTTGCTTCCGTTAACTTGATTATTCCATCTTCATTATCATATGCTGTCACATCTTTCAGTGGATCAAATGTATCTCCCACTGTCAGTACTTTATCTTCTGCCACAATTGTTGGTACTTTATTAATAACAGCGGGTGGTACGTTATTCTGTACAACTTCTACGTCTACAAATTTGCTTGAATAATCCGTCTTTTTATCGAAATTCAACTGTTCTGTAAAAATCGATAATTTATATTCTCCTGAACTAAATGATTTAGAATTCAATCCAATTTGATTTAAATCAATCGTCATTGTTCCTGCATTTACTTTGTCTAGATTATCTTTTATATTCCCATAATACATAACATTATTATTTTCATCTTGAACTACAACACTCAAGTATTTTCCGTTTCCTATTGCTTCAAAATCAAAAGTTATCTTATCACGTTCGGTCTTAATATTTTCTATATTTAATTTTTGTTTATCATCAAGTAATGTTAATTTAAACTCATTTGTCTTACTATCGTTGACTGCTTTAATACCAATAATCTCTTTTTGATTATGACTTTTAACCAGCATAACTTTAGAAGTGTCTATGTTCATTGCTGGACGCATACTTTGTACTGTGTACATATTTCCATAATTTAATCCTCCAGCACAATTTGCACCATATACACTGTTACTATTTAACACAAATACAGGATGATACCGCATTCCATTTTCCATTGGCTTTGTCCAATGTTCCTCATATGAACGTATTAAATAATTTTTATCATCAGAACTAACACGACTTTTATCTCCAGTATGTAATCCAAGAGGTGCTTGATTTCTATTAAATGGAACACTGCTAAAACCATAACACTTATTGGTAAGCTCTTGTATACTTAAAGGAAACCATTTACTAGCAGTCATTTCTGTAGTACCTAATTTTTCCAAACCAACCGCTACATTTTGTGCATCTTCACTACTTTTTGAAGAAAAAATAATGCCCTCATTTTCAATTGACGAAAACTTATTTTTCATTTCATCTTCCATATTAGTCTTTAAATCACTTTTGTCCCATTCATAGCCTTTTTGCCAATATATAGGAGTTTCCCCTGGCTTTACATTACTATAATCAAAACCATAATCATTTTCACGATACCAAAAACTAGTTCCAATAGTCTTATCAGAGAACAAAAACATAGTACTATTTGCATTCTTACTAAAATCCTTATTATCTGAATCTAGGAGTTGCCATTTCAATGCTGAACCATCCGTATCTTCTCCATAGTAGATATAATCACCTTGCCAATTATCCTCTAAACTCTCTGTATAAATCGGGTCAAATAGTCCCCCACGTTGAGACTGTATCATTGACATAACATTCTGATGAACCAGCGTATTCTTTTCTAAAGCAAATACTGTATAATTATTTCCAATAATATTTATAAGTCCTACTACAAAAGATAATCCAACTATTAATATTCTTTTTAAATACAACATTCAGTTTCTCCTTATTTTAAATCAAATCTAAAATTTTTATTTTCTTTAAATATTCTTCAAAATGTTTTTGCATTGTACAATAAACTTTTCGAACAGGGCAAGTTTCTGTAGCAAATCTGCTACAATATTTATCTTCCTCAAGACAACTGTTAATTCTTATCGTTGGCTCAAATATATCTATAATGCTAAAAATACTTATATCCTTTGGGTGTTTTTTTAATTTAAATCCTCCCTGTATCCCTGTAGCAATGCTAATTATTTCATTATCACTTAGTTTCTTCCCGATTTTAAATACTGTACTTTGGGGAATCCCAAGTGTTTCTGATAATTCTTTCGACTGGACAATATCCTTTTTTATAGCGATATATAGAACTATTCGTATTGCATAATCAGTAGAAACCTTCAACTGCACCTCGTTTTCCTCCTTCCTTTCTAACTTAACCGATGTTAGGTTAGTTTCAAAATCCAGAAAAGTACAGCTATCTTTCCGATGGAAAATAAAGTAGACATTATTTTCCACTTTATATATAATAATTAATAGAAAAATACAGTTATATTTTTATGTGTTTCTAGCATAATTATTGGAAATAATACACGGAAATAAAAGTCTACCATGTTTGTCAATCGTGGATAAAAAAATCTACCTTATTTTACAAATACTTCTATTTTTCTATTCTTTTTTTAATTCATACCGATTTACCCAATTAGAAAATGTCGTATGATTGGTACTTAACCGTCTTGCACACTCTCTTTTGCTTATCTGTTTTTCCTTATAACACAAATAAATCTCTTCAAAATTTTCTGGATAAGGTAATTGAGGGCGTCCAAATCTGACCCCTTTTTCTTTTGCAGCCTTAATCCCTTCTGCTTGTCTTTGTTTTGTATTTTCTCTTTCTATTTGTGCGACATACGACAATACCTGCAATACTAAATCAGCAATGAATTTTCCTGTAATACCATTAACTTGATTTCTAGTATCTAAAAGTGGAAAATCTAACACAATTATCTCCACTTCTTTCTTCTTTACCAAATATCGCCATTGTTCAATAATTTCATCATAATCACGTCCTAATCGATCAATAGATTTAATATAAAGTTCATCACCTTTTTTTAGTTTTTTCACCAATTTCTTATAACCTTTTCGATTAAAATCCTTACCAGATTGTTTATCGATGAACATTTGTCTAGTACCTAATCCAATTTCTTTCATCGCAAATTTTTGTCTATCAATATTTTGATCTTTGGTTGATACACGGATATAAGCGTATTTATTCATTCACATTCCTCCTTATAAGAAAATAATACTTAGAGAATAAAAAAATGTATATATCTATTTAGAAATATACATTTAATCAAATATAAATGAAATTTTATAATTACAAACAAGTATTCTCTATTTATCAACAATATTATTCATTTTCTATACCTCATAATATTGATTAACATAGATACTTCAGCACAATAAAAATACATCCAAAAATTGCTTTTGATGCAAATCATTGAAATGTATTTTTGTTATTTCTATTTAGCAGTTAATCCAGCCATTGTTATATAATTATAAGGTTGATTAAAATGTGGCAAGAAGAAGATATCAAGCAATGCCAATTTATCAATTGTCAAATGCTCTTGAATCGCTAATGAGAACATATGAATTCCCATCGAAATATCATATTTTGATGCCATTTGACACCCTAAAATCCGCCTTGTTTCTTCATCATAAACAATTTCTATCATTACTTCTTGATTTTCTTTTATAAATGCCGGTTTTTGAAGATCACGATATGATACTGAAGTAGCCTTAAAACCTAATTTTTTTGCTTTTGATAAAGTTAACCCCGTTGATACCATCTTTAAATCATAGATACAAATTCCATTTGAGCCTTGAACTCCAATACTTTCTAGTGGTTGACCACAAACATTATGAGCAGCAACAATTCCCGAACGAACTGCATTTGTTGCCAATGCGATATAGTTAACATCATCAATCGTATTATCATAAACAGTCGCACAATCGCCAATTGCATACACATCTTTTAATGATGTTTCTTGTTTTTTGTTTACTAAATATGCCCCGTTAGAATATAGTTTAAGTACATCTTTTCCTAACTCATTATTAGGTTTAAAGCCAACCGCTAAAATAACCATATCTGCAGCATATTCACCTTTATCTGTTACAACTGATTCAACTTTTTGATTACCCTTAATTTCTAAAACAGATTGATTGAATGCCAATTTAATTCCATGTTCTGTTAAATTTTGATTCATTAAATCAGTAAATGAATGGTCATAATACGCTCCAAGGCAAGTATCAGCACAATCAATTAAAGTAACCTCTTTATCACAACGTCTAAATGCCTCAGCCAGTTCTACACCAATATAGCCACCACCAACTACTACAATGTTTTTTAACTCAGGATTATTTAATTTTTCAATTACATCTTGAGCATTTTGATATAATTTTACCATTTGAACATTTTCTAAATCACTACCAGGAATCGTTGGACGCATTGGTAAAGATCCACATGCTAAAATTAATTTATCATAACTTTCTTGATACTCTTTACCGTCCTTACCTTTTGCATAGACAATCTTTTTTTCATAGTCAACATGTTCCACTATCGTTTCCATGTATATAATTGCACCTTTTTCTTCCAATAATTCTTTACTTGAATAAAATAGTCCTTCTGGTCCATCAATTTGTTTTCCGATCCATAATGCCATTCCACACCCTAAAAAACTAATATTGCTGTTTCCATCAAAAACAACTACGTCATCTTCATAGTTATCTAGAATCGTATTAATCGCAGCTGTTCCTGCATGATTTGCCCCAATAACAATAATTTTACTCATTTTTTCAGTCTCCTTATTTTTTATATTATTATCATACCCATCATTTGTATTTATTTACAACTGATATGCACCAAAAAATTAGGAAACTATAACTACTAAAATAAAAAAGAGAGCCTTGCTCTCCTAAGCATCTTTCCACATTAACGCAAAACGTACAGCCTTAGCCCATCCTTTCAGACTTTTTTCACGTCTAGATTTGTTGATCCTTGGAACAAATTCATAATTTAATTTCCAATTATTCTTTATCTCCTCTTTACTAGCCCAAAAACCTGTTGCTAAACCTGCCAAATATGCTGCTCCTAATGCTGTCGTTTCTACAACCTGTGGACGATGAACTTTACAATTTGATATATCACTTTGAAATTGCATTAGAAAATCATTTTGACTTGCCCCACCATCTACTTTTAAACATCTCAACTCAATCCCAGTATCTTCTTGCATTGCTTTTAAAACATCATTAGTTTGATATGCAATAGATTCTAAAGCTGCTCTAATAAAATGTTCTTTACTGCAACCTCTTGTCAGTCCAACAATAGTTCCTTGAGCATAAGGATCCCAATATGGAGCACCCATTCCTGTAAAGGCCGGCACTAAATAGACACCATTAGTATCTTCAACTCGATTAGCATAATCGCTTGACTGAGGTGTACTTTTTAACATTCTAAGGCCATCACGCAACCATTGCATTACTGCTCCGCCAACAAAAACACTGCCCTCTAAAGCATAACTAACTTCATTGTTATCACTTGCTGCAATCGTTGTAATCAATCCGTTTTTAGAATGATATATTTCATTACCAGTGTTCATTAGCAAAAAACACCCTGTTCCATAAGTATTTTTAGCTTCGCCCGGTTCATAACAACATTGTCCAAATAAAGCTGCCTGCTGATCTCCAGCAGCACCCGAAACAGGAATATGTCCACCCAAAATTCCTTCTTTTGTATATCCATAAACGCAACTTGATGGTTTAACTTCAGGCAACATACTCTTAGGTATTTTGAAATATGCTAATAATTCATCATCCCAGCACAACTGGTGGATATCAAACAACATAGTTCTTGAAGCATTTGTATAATCAGTGACATGAATTTTACCACCTGTTAAATTATAAATCAGCCAAGTATCAACAGTACCAAATAGTAATTTATTTTGATTGGCTAATTCTCGAGCGCCATCGACATTTTCTAGGATCCAAGCAATTTTCGAAGCCGAAAAATATGCGTCAGGAATTAAACCAGTCTTAGCAATAACCATTTCTTCTAAACCATCTTTTTTTAACTGCTCAATCATTGCTGCAGTTCTTCGACATTGCCAAACAATCGCATTATAAATAGGCTCCCCAGTATCTTTATTCCAAACAATTGTAGTTTCTCGCTGATTAGTTATTCCTATTCCTGCAATTTCGTCAGCTTTAGTATTATTCAATGCCATTGCTTCACTGGCTACTGCTAATTGTGAAGACCAAATTTCCATAGGATTATGTTCTACCCAGCCTGGTTGAGGAAAAATTTGTTTAAACTCACGTTGAGCCATCGCACTTATATTTCCTTTTTGATCAAATAAAATACAACGTGAACTAGTCGTTCCTTGGTCTAAAGCCATTACATATTTAGCCATAAAGCTCATCTCCTCCAATCGATTTTGTTGCAACAATATCTATCCCACTATCTAAAATATTAGCAACAATTATTTCATTCATACTAATTGGGGCTTGTACTTCGATTTCCTTTAGTATCTGTATACATTCAAAAATTTTATCTTTGGCAATTCCCCCATTACTCTTAACACTTAACATATAAGGACTATTTTTCACTCTAATTGTCGTTGTTAGAATTCTAGTAGGATTAGAAATTTCTGCTAATGCATATTTTTTACCACGGATACAACGATTACCTGTAACCACATATTCCTCATCAATATACCGAACTTCTAAAGCACACCCTAACGGACAATTTATACAAGTCAGTTTAATCACTTCCATATCATTCATCCTCCAATGTAATTAAGATTTTTTTAATATGTTCGTTTAACCAGTCTTTTTTTATTACAATTTGTTCCATTTCACCAGGTGCAAGTACTAATTTACGTTGATGAATCTTCCTATCACCATCTAGATACAATGATAGATATTTATTTTGATAAACCTTATCAACTCTAAAACGAACAATAACATTATCGTCATTATTAGGATGAATTACTGAAGGAACTACATAGCGAATACCACATTCATATGAAATCGTAATAGTTTGACACAAAACAAGATGGTCTCGCAAATATTTAGCCGCATTTATTCCCGCCAGCTTTGCCTCATTAGATACATAATCAACTAAATCATGAACATGCAGAACATTACCACAGGCAAATATCCCCGGTTGATTTGTCTGCAAATAATCATCAACAATCGCTCCCTTAGTTAAACTTGAAAGCATAACATTAGCTTTAGTACTAATTTCATTAGCAGGAATCAACCCTACCGAGAGTAATAATGTATCACAACAAACGCGTTCCTGACTGCCTTCTATTACGTTAAGATTTTCATCCACCTTTGCAACAATAACAGCCTCAAGTCGTTCCTTTCCTTCAATATCAATAATTGTATGTGACAACTTTAAAGGAATATTATAATCATCTAAACATTGAACAATATTACGTTTCAACCCACTAGAATACGGCATTAGTTCGATAACCATCTTTACATTTGCACCTTCAAGTGTCATTCTTCGTGCCATTATTAAGCCAATATCTCCTGAACCAAGAATTACTACTTCTTTCCCCGGCATATAGCCATCAATATTAACAAAATATTGCGCTGTCCCAGCACTATAAATACCACTTGGACGGTAACCAGGAATATTTAATGCCCCACGACTCCGTTCACGACATCCCATAGCTAAAATTATTGCCTTAGCATGAATCATAAATGTCCCACTTGTTCCATTCATCGCAGTTATAACCTTGTCATTCAAGTCAATTACTACTGTATTTAATAGATAGGGTATTTTTAATTCATCTATTTGACGTCGATAACGTTCAGCATATTCCGGACCAGTTAATTCATCATTAAATGTATGTAAACCAAAACCATTATGAATACATTGATTTAAGATTCCCCCTAAACACTCATCACGCTCAATAATAATTAAATCTTTTACACCTGCTTCATATGCCCCTAAAGCAGCGGCCATTCCCGCCGGCCCACCACCAATAATCACTAAATCTTTATTCATGATTGACCTCCTTATTTAATCCCACCAAATAGGTTGAATGTTTACCATTTTTAGTAATAGTAAAAATATCCTTATTTAATTCCTGACTTAATAATTTCATTGATTTATTTAAACAAAAACCGGATTGACATTTTCCCATCCCGACACGAATTCGTCTTTTTAATCCATCGATCGTAGTTGGGGATAGTGGACGATTTATTGCTTCAATTATTTCTCCAGCACTAACATTTTCACAAAAACATACTATTTGGCCATACAATGGATTCTTTGCAATCAATTGGTTACGTTTTTCAAGTGGCAATTCCATCACCTTAGTAATTCCTTTGCGATATTTAATAAAATTCTCTTTAGCTTTTGCAGGATACTTTTCGCCAACTAAATCATAAACATATTTGCCAATCGCTGGAGCACTTGTTAATCCCGGTGATTCAATTCCCGCCACATCAAAATATCCTGGATTATCTAGATCCTCTTTAATTATAAAATCTCCTGTTGTATTATGAGCCCTTAATCCAGCAAAAGAAGTTATTTGATTTGCATAAGGAACCTGCTTAATGCTTAAAGATGCGCGATCAACAATATCCTTTTGTCCTTCCATCGTTGTATTGATCTCTTCACGATTACAATCAATTGCATCAGGACCAATCATTAAATTACCATGTACAGTTGGAGTAACCAATACCCCTTTTCCTAACTTAGTCGGTAATTGAAAAATCGTTTTGCTTACCATTGAGCCAACGGTTTTATCAAATAAAACATATTGCCCTTTACGTGGAACTATTTTCATTTTCTCATTGCAAATTAGGTTATGAATCAAATCACAATTAACTCCCGCAGCATTAATAACGATCTTACTTTGATAACACTTATCCATAGTTTTAACAATATAATGATCAATATTTTTTTCAATTCCCACAACTTCTTGAGTAAATTTAAATTTCACACCATTAGCATAAGCATTTTCGGCTAATGCCAAAACAAGATCAAAAGGGCAAATAATGCCACCAGTTGGAGCATAAAGACCTTTTAAAACATTAGGATTTAAATTTGGTTCCATCTCAAGTAATTCTTTAGTATCTAAAACTTTCAATCCTTTTACCCTGTTTATTAAGCCTTGCTGGTATAATTCTTCCAAAGCTTCAAATTGACTTTCATCAAAACATAATACTAATGAACCATTTTGGACAAAGGGAATATCTAAATCTTTAGCTAACTGCGGCATCATTAAATTCCCTTCTAAATTTAATTTTGCTTTCAAGGTTCCGGGTTTAGCATCGTGACCAGCATGAACAATTCCAGAATTGGCTTTAGATGTACCTACACAAACATCACTACCTTTTTCAAGAACAAGAATTTTGCGTTGATCTCGAGACAATTCACGAGCAATCGCACAGCCCGTTACTCCCGCTCCAATAATAATTATGTCTTCCATAAAGTGCTCCTTTCTAAACAAAAATAGGGACGATTAAAAAATCCCCCTGCGTAACTTTTCCTATTTATAATTTTATCACAAACAACTCGTTTAAACACCATATATAATTATTATTACTTGTTTTTTTAAACATAAATAAAAAAGCAGAAGTTTTCCTCCTACTTAAAAATTATTCAGTTTGCTTCCCGTTAAAAACAATCAGACCAGTAATTGCACTTAAAATAATGAAACATCCAATTAATTTAACGATTGTTAACTGTTCATGGAGAATAATAATCCCAAAAATAACACTTGTTACCGGTTCAAACATACTTAAGATTGACGCTGTAGCTGCACCTAAATATCTAACCCCCTGTTGTAAACAGATAATTCCAACGATTGATGTTAAAACTGCAATCAAGAAAGAATAGCCATATGCTTCAACTGGTAAAATCAGTTCAAGCTGACCACTGATCAGTCCAATCATTAATAATGAGATTGAAATAACGATTGCAAAATAGAAATTTAATACATAAGGATTCAAAGACTGTAATCCTAACTTTTCAATACCAACCATATAATAAGCAAATGTTATACCTGAAAACAGAGCCAAAAATAGTCCTAAAAAAGATGAACCACCCAATTCGATAAAAAATAAAATTCCAAAACTAGCTGTTCCTAAACATATTTTAACAGCTTTAGATAATCTCTCTTTATAATAAAAGAAACATATTAATGAAACAAACATCGGGTAAAGAAAATGAAGTACCGTAGCACTCCCAACTTGAATAAAACTGTATGAAGTATATAGTGCCGCTACAGTCAAAGCATTACCAATAATTCCTACTAAACAAATATTCTTTAACTGATGTAAAGTTATTTTATAAGGCAATCTTTGGCATTTCATAATTAAAAATAAGATTGGTATTACAAATAAATGTCGAAAAAAGGCCATTGTAATTCCATTGCTCCCCATTGAATAAGTTATTTTAGCAAGAATCGGGGTAAAGCCAAAAATAACTGCTGATAAAATTGTTAAAAAATATCCTTTAGTTTTCATTTTTCCTCCATAAAAATAATAGATGTGCTATGCACATCTATTATCCCAAATCTTCACCATTAGTTTCAATAACTTTTTTATACCAATTAAATGATTTTTTCTCTCTTCTTGAAAAATCACCTGTTCCATCATCATATCTTTCAACATAAATGAAACCATAACGCTTAGCATATTCTCCTGTTGATGCAGATACCAAATCAATACATCCCCATGGTGTATAACCAATTAAATCCACACCATCTAGAATTGCTTCATGCATTTGTTCAATGTGACTTCTCAAATAATCAATCCGGTAATCATCATTAATTGAACCATCTGCTTCGATTTCATCATATGCTCCTAGACCATTTTCAACTACCATTACTGGAATTTGATAACGATCATAGATTTCATTTAGTGAATAACGTAATCCTTTAGGATCAATTTGCCATCCCCAATCAGATGCTTTTAAATATGGATTTGCTACACCGCCTAAAATATTACCTTCACCAGCCCCTTTAGTTGGATCGGCTGTTTGACATACTGACATATAGTATGAGAATGTATAGAAATCAACTGGTCCAGCTTTTAATATTTCTTCATCCCCAGGCTCCATCGTTACTTCAATATTATTTTCTTTAAAATAACGCTTCATGTATGTTGGATAATATCCACGGCATTGAACATCACTACAGAAATAGTTCATGATATGATTTTGTTGTTGATTTTTAATGATATCATCAGGATCACAAGTTAATGGATATGATGTTGCATAAATCATCATATTACCAACTTTATAATCAGGATCAATTTCATGGGCTAATTGAACTGCTTTAGCACTAGCAATAAATTGATGATGCAATCCTTGAAAACGTAATTGGGGATCATCAACCTGATTTGTAAAATCAGTGCTTTTTTCTTGTTCATTTAAAATTCCTTGTGATAAAAAAGCTCCCATTGGCATCGTTGCGCTATTAATTTCATTAAAAGTTAACCAATATTTTACTTTACCTTTATAGCGTTCAAAAATAGTTTTACAATAATTCATGTAATAGTCAATCATTTCTCGTGATGCCCAAGCATTGCATTTCTTTGTTAAACCAAACGGTACTTCATAATGTGAGATTGTGATCAATGGTTCAATATTATATTTTAAGCATTCATCAATTAAATCTTCATAAAATTTTAATCCTTCTTCATTTGGTGTTGTTTCGTCACCATTAGGAAAAATTCTTGTCCAAGCAATTGAAAAACGATATACTTTAAATCCCATTTTAGCAAATAAAGCAATATCTTCTTTGAAACGATGATAATGATCAATTGCCATATGTGATGGATAGAAAGTCCCTTCTTCTAATGTTGGTGTAATTCTTTTACTTTGAGTATGGCTTCCACCAGTACAAATGTCAGGGCATGAAATTCCTTTTCCACCTTCGTTCCAACCACCTTCTAATTGGTTAGCAGCAGTTGCACCACCCCATAAAAATCCTTTTGGAAAACTCATATAATACCTCCTTGTTTATGTCATGTACATTTTAACTGATTATTCAGATATTACAAAATTTTTTTCAACTCTTGAAAAAAATATCACGATATAATAAGGGTTTCGAGCTGTTTGTTACTAGTTTGTTACTAATTATCAAAATTATCAAAAAGAACACGCTTCCCTCCCCACAGGTAAAATGTGTTCTTTTTGATTATACCACTATAGTCCTGATAGGTCTATATTTTGACATACATATGTAACATAAATATCCATAAGATTATAAAAATGTGGATTATAAACTTTGGATAAATTATATATATTTAACTCCATTTTTTTCACCTCCTATTATTATTTACTTCTTATGTATGCAAATTACTTTTTTATTTCTTGAATTTTTTCAAAAAAAGTTATTAAATTATTAATGAGGTGTAATTTATGAACTTAAAAGATAAGAAAATCCAAGAAGCAAAGCGCAGACTTTCTGTACTTGAGGAAAAATTAAATTTTTTAGAATTTTCAAACAACCCTAATAAAGAACAACAGATTATAGACTGCAAACACGATATAGAAAAACAAAAGCGTATAATTAAGCACACATCAAGCTACTAAAAAAATCTAGATCTAACGGTCTAGATTTTTTCAATAAATTCATTCATTACATACGCCTTTTTATCTTTGTATTTTATCTCTGTCCACTTCGGTCCTTGTTTAATTACTTCTAATTCATCACCTTTATAGACAATACCAATTACATTTCTTTCGTTAACTCGATTTTCACTTCTAACATTTAATGCATCCGCTATTACTTTTACCATGCTATTTACCTTCCTTTATAATAAATTCATTTTTAAATTTGAATGTTCTATTACCAGTCATTATGATGCTATATATTGGCATTTCTTCAACAACCGTAAAATAAGAATCCCATAAGTAGAACGGGAGTTTATCCCCGTCCATATCTACAGCACCTCTCACTACTTTAACCTTAACCATTACTACTTTACACCTTTCTTAAGTATTTTCCAGATACCCAGCCACTAGGAATTCTAGCCCATCCGTTCGACCATTCTTTAACAGTTACTCTTGTACCTTCGCTGATACATCCATCTTTATCATAATCATGTTTTTTTGCATCAACTGTTAATTCATTATATGTTTTTCTTCTATAATTTTCTCCAGGACCAGTACGAACACTTAAATCACTGGCAGTTACTTCATAAGTCCCTAAATTTTGTGCTACACTATCTTGAACTTTGCAATATTGTAGAGATACCCATCCTTCACCTGTATAGCCCCAACCATTTTCCTCTTTAGAGATGGTTAATTCTGTACCATTGGCATAAGCCTTAACCTTTGCACCGTTTGGAGCATTACGACAGTTTACACCGCTTGGCGTATCGACTTTAACTTTATAACTAACCCCACTAGGCTCTTGTGGAACCTGAACAGAATTATCATAATCAATATCACATAACCATAATATATGTGTGAATTTTCTGTTTGCTACTTTTGTTTTAACTGTACCATATGCACTTCCACGAGCTTCGATACATTCTCCATTTCCGATATAAATACCAATATGTCCTTGTTGCCATAAAGCACAACCAGCTACTGCACCGTTTATATTGCTGATAGGTTCAATGCGTGTAGCAGTTTCTTTATATTGACTAGATCCTCTTACTTTACCAGTGCACCAGCTAATAAGTCCGCTACAGTCAGTACACACTGTTCCGATTTTTCCTTTTTCCTTATTATATGTAAGATATTTTGGATAGCTGTTAGCTAACGATCTTAATTTAGAATCTGTTAATACAGCTCCTTTCATCCCGTATACATAGTTAGTACCTAATTTAGATTTTGCGAAATTTACTAATTCATTTGCTGTTTTTGACATAAATAAAAACCTCCTTATTTAAAAGTAGGCTCAAGGCTCATTACTTTTTTAATTCATCAATACGATGATGTGCTGATTTTAGGCTGTTTTCTACAACAGCCATACGTTCGACTACAGAATTATGTTTTTCGACCTCCTTAGTCAATTCATCAATTCTATAATTCATCAACGCATTTGATTTGTTATTACTGCTCATCGTTGCTATTACTGATGGGATAGCAACGCACAAACCACTTATAATAGCGGTAACTACTACATCGCTCATACAATCACCTACTTAACCGGTTTGTCATATTGTTGAGCACGTTCAGAATCACTAACCCCTTGAGTTGTAGGATCAACAACAACTCCTAAAATAACAAGTAATGCAAATACGGCATTTACTACAGCTAATAACTTATTACCTAAATCGCCAAAATCTAGTGTATAGCCAAATACCGCCCCCGCTGCCTGAATAACTAACAATACTGATGGAATAACACTCAGCCAAAATTGTTTGTTAGCAATTCTTACTTTCCAATTAATCTTCATAACAGTTTCCTCCTTAAATTTTATTAAGTACAGCTAATACATAGCCTTCCTTGATACCTTCATCATTAATAATCTGTTTAATCTGCGTTAACTGTGATTTCGAAGTATAATTGACTTCTTCTTCGACAGTTTCGATTTCTCTAAATAAAATATAATCGTTCTGCTCGTAATCATTTTGTTTTATAATTTTGTAATTTGATTCCAAAAGTTCACTAAATTTACTTGCCGTAACGTCTAATTCATGTGTTTTAATCATAATTTCATGCCGTCCTTTCATCTTTAATTTTTCGTGTACCACAATGTTAAAACGACATCATGTCTAGTTTCTCCATTAGTATTAATATAAACATCTCCACCCGTAGTGACAAATAAATCAGTACTTGAATTTCCATTCATACCACTTATTTTATCGTTCGCTCGCATTGAAAATTCATATCTTATATTTCTATCAAAATTTGCAATATTTTCTATTTTTTTAAAAGCATTAATAGTACCTAAATTGTAAGATTTTTGATATATCTTTTTGCCATCTATCCAGTATTCGCCCGTAAACTGTTCTTCTGTACTATATTTAAAATAAATGTCCTTTTTCTCAATAGGGGCTGGAGGGACTGAATAATTTCCATTTTTCGTAAATACTGGTAATTCTTCACCATTTTTTAATATTTTTCCAAATATGTTCAAGTCATACTCAATTTGAAATTCACCTTCTTTATCGCAATAGCGTCCCCAGCCGACACCGTTTTTGTGAGGGGGAATATTAAGTATAACTTTACCAATATCTATATCGTGAATTACAGTTACTGTATTTCCAACATTATCAGTAATGGAAACTTCTACTTCATGGGTAGTATTTAACGCATAACCACTAAATACATATCCTTGTCCACTGTTAAACGCAGTTGATTTACTTGTATTGTTGATTTTTATACTTTTAGTTTTTATTGCATTCCCAGTTATAACACAATAAGTAAATGTAGGCTTAACATAAATATAAGTACCCTTGATTATATCTTTAGTTCCCGAACTGTCGCATCTGTATGTTTCAAAAGTTAATGTCGGCAGTGTATACGCAGTAACCGTGACTTTAACCGTTTTACTTGCTGTTCTTCCTCGACTGTCAGTAATCGTTGCAGTGAATGTTATATCACCGCTTTTATCAACCACACCGGTGGTATATGTATTTTTATCACCACTATAACTGTAATCTCCACCACTAATACTGTAAGTTTTAATAGTACTTCCATATACTCCTGATGCCCCGTTAATTGTTAATTTAATGCTGGATTTTCCTTGCAGATAGAGTGAACCAAATGGATTTACCGGTGTTGCAGTAATACTTGTAAAAGTCGGAACAATATTCGTCGGTATTTTAACAGTACAAGTACAAGTACTGCTTCCTATGTTCGTTCCACCATTAAAGGTATATGCTCGAAACATTATTGTTGTACTGTCCGCACCTGTTACACTATTTAACAAACTTAGTGGTGGTGTCCACGTAGCTGATGTGCTGTAGTCAGCACCTATACCAGTTTCAGGACCACCATTTAGACTATAATAAAGATGGTGAGTAAAATTATCTGATTTTCTATCAAAATAAATAGTTAACGCACTCCCAAAAGTTCCACCATCACATCGTACTCCTGACACTCTTGGAATTGTAGTTAATGTATGTGTATAACCCTGCTCGCTTGAACTGAACTGACTGTGACTTATCCAACCAGTAACGCTTATAGCTTTTGAACCGTCAGCATCATGACTAATAGTAACATCCCATGTACCCAAACGAATCGGTGTTGATGTAATCTTTTGAGAGCTAGTGATACCAGCACTATACACAACACCATTTATACGGGCATACACCGTCCCAGAGCCAGTTGTAGTATAGCCTGTATTGGTACGCCAGCCGTCTATCCATATACGTACCGCAGAGGTGTTCGAATTTATGTCATACGATAATTCCTGACTGTTGACACTGTAGTTTATATATTTGTTACTTGTTCCATACGTTGCCATTCACACACCTCCTAAGTTAATGTCAGACCATCAGTAGCATCATAATTCCAGCTGAATGTTCCGATATTTAATTTTGTCATTACAATGGCATATTCAATGTTAAGTTGTTGGTTTGACAGATATGCTATTCTGCTTCCATTTTGATAGAACCCTAATTCCGTATTAGATAATTTAACAGCAAAGGGACTATTGCTTGCACCTAGTTCTAATACACCATCCTGAAATCTAGCCCACTGTGAAATTTCTTCCTTCGTAGCTAGACCACTTATATTGTCGGTAATACTTTTGATACTGTTTGTAACCAGTGATATAGAACTAGAATTTTGAACAATCTGTGATGATAACTGCTCTATCAAAGTTGAATTGTCAGTAGTGGTAGTCTGTAGTTTTTCAACCAGTGTAGTCAGCGATTCTTTAAGCTGGTTGATCGCAGAAGTATATTCAGTGGTAATATTCTGCTTCATATCATTGATATCACCAGCAAAATCATTAGTCACTTCCCATGTAGTACCGTTCCAGTATTTTAGAAGATTATCAGTTGTATCAAACCATAACTTAGTTTTATCACTAGGTGCAGCAGCACTGCGAACCGTACCGTCTGTACCGTCATAACAGTCTGTTAATGTTATAAGCGCATATGCTTTAACAGCCATAAACTATCCCTCTAACTGTGCTGTATAAGTCGCTTTATTATCAACATCACCAGCGTTAATCGTTAAACTAGAACCAGTTGCTACAGCTGTTGAACCACCATCTTTGTACCACTTAATCGTTCCTAGTGCAGTTAATGCGCTGCCAGTAACTTCTACCCCACCCTTAAATACGCGAGCTGTTAAAGTTGTTGCGATAGCGGTATTCTTAAAGATGACTCCATTTGAAGATTTGATTGCCATAGTGATCGAATCTGCACCATTAGCGCCATTTCTTGAGATAGAATACGATACTGCTGTTTTATTGTCTGAATAGGTTACGGTTGTTCTAGTCCATACGTATTGACCGGGATTCCCAGCAACAGGTGTAGTAGACCATGAACCAGTTGGTACAGTAGTTCCGGAATTACTTGCCTGATATTCTGTAACCGTTGATTTAACTGTAACACTCGTACCATTTGTACCGTTTGTAGGATTTCTTGACACACTGTATGCTGTAGTAGATTTACCATCACTATAGGTTACTACTGTTTTTGTCCATAAATACTGTCCTGAAGGAACAGAAGGAATTGCGGTTGTCCATGAACCGGTTGGCGCAGTCGTTCCCGAAGTACCTACCTGATAGGTTATGCTTGTATTCGATACTGTAACACTTGTACCATTATTTCCTTTAAATGCTATCGACCAGCTGAATACTTTTTCAATTGTAACATCTTCTGTTTTTACCGGAATAATAACACTTCCGCTCTTGGTTAATGCGCTTGTTGCAGTTATCGTTAATGTTGGTTCTGGTGTTTTCCCATCTGAAACTATACTTAATCCCGTTGGAGCTGTAATATCCCCAACTGAACACACCATTTTATCCGAACCTCTTATAGCGGTTATTTTGCAAGTTAATGACTGAGTTCCTTCTACTGATGTTGTAGTTCCCTGAAACGTATAATTATCATTACTTAAATGTATTGAATAGCCGTCTGTTATATCAAGCACATCTTGCTCTGCTGTTGCTTTTATTGCCATTTACTTATTTCCTCCTAAAAATCTAAAAAACATCTAAATGTTGCTTTTTCATTTATATCATTTGATGTTAGCGTTAATATAAATCCATTGTCCGTTAATCTAGAATCAGCTAGATCTAACGCTGTAAAGTCTGTTTCCTTAACATGTTTTACTTCCCAAAGTATCTTCGCTTTATCACCAAAATAATTATACATTTTTTGAGACGTATCTATTATTTCACCAGCCACAAATATTTGAACTGTCATCGTAGTAGACACACCAGTATTTTTAAATATATAGCCATTTGAACTGTCTATTTTAAGAACTAATGCATCCTTGCCATCGATATTAAGCATAAACGTTACACTAAGTTTTTTTGTTGCATTTTTATAAGTTACATAGCAAATATATGTTATATATGGACGTCCTTTAGACATAACATTTTTATTTACTGTTAGGATACCGTTTAAGACACTCTCACCCTCTATTAAATCTGTCTCTGTTCCATTATTATTACGTTTCCAAACCAGTGTACAGTTATTTAAATCTACATTTAATAATCCATCTAAAACCGCTGGGGTAATAACTGCCGGGGTTTCTTCCCAGTTTGGTACATAACCTTCATCATATGATTGAACTGTATTGACACCAGTGACATCCAAGAAACTGCCTTCTAGATTAGCAATGTCATTATTATCAGTTATGCTTATAGACAGTGTTTTTCTAGTACCAATCGGTAATGTTATTTCACAATAGAAACTGCCGTTAACATTTACATCATCAGGTGTTAATATTATCGAACGTTTCCCTTTGTGACTGTTATTCCAAGTTTTATCGCTTTCGCTATCACTCGATACTCTGTACCAGTTAAAACTAATACTGCTTATGTTGTTTGTTTCATCATTATTGCCATCATATACTTTTGCACTTAATGTAATTGTATCTGTTGACTTGTTTAGGACAGTTCCACTATTATCTAAGGATACTAGGTATTTTTTAGCTTGTAGCTCCTCTTTTATTTCTTCAAAGGCTTTTATTGTCAACTCGCCTTTTTCGTTTAGATAAAAGCTAGGATTGCTTATTTCACCCTCTGAATCACGTTTCCCTATCTTAATAACACCCGTCTGTAAATCAAGTTCAAACATTTCACCTTGCAATATACCAGTTGTAATAACATTTGCATTGAAATTACCATCAAGGTCAAAGGCTAAATTTTTAAATGTCTTTCCACCATCTTCAGAATAGCCTAGACCACCGGCTGTAAATCTCCACAAATGTGTGTCATCCCTTAATTCAGGAGTATTCATGATAGTCCATCCTGAAGGGAAACCTTCGTCGTTCATATCAATTCTGTAATAACCGCCCTGATTGCCTAAAATTTTATCAGTAGTATTTTTAAAAGCATTTGTTAATGTGGCATACAGCTTATTTAGTTTAATGTCTGTAGGTGACTGATTCATAACTGTATCTATTTCAGTTTCACCTTTGCATGTTATGCTTGATTTCATACCCGTAAGCACTATTGTATGTTCGCTTAGCAGTACATTATGTAAAACACCATTTTTATCTTCAACTTTAACAATATCAGTTATTTCTAAAGCTGGGTTACCTCGCCACTCTACAGTACATGGTGTGTATGTAAAACCTTTAATCCGCTCAAATATACTGTCCAATATTTCTTGTTTCATATACGGATTTTCGAAAGTTATACCGAATCCATTTCCAGCTACCAGTACATTTTCACTATCACCACATATTAACGAGTTGATTACTATATCCTCGTCAGTAGTTCTGTTGAAACCGTTCATAAACTGCAAATCATAAGTTATCTCAATACCACAATCCTTGTACCAATATGCGATTAATTTATCGTCTGGATTTATTGTTCCATTACACCCCATTAAGCCCGTCATATAGCCTAAAAATTGTTTACACGTTATATTATCGATATATCCATCAATTGTAATGTCCGGTATATTTTTTATATCGTGCAAAATATTACATTGGCTACAAATATCATTTATTACATTCGATAAACTATTAGGGTATTCAATAGACGGTTCATAAGTTTTATTTAGTCTGTATGAGCTGTCGTACGCTGTGACAATAACAATGTCGCTATTATCCGATTTATCAATCTCAGCTGTGTAATATGTACCCTTACATACATAAACACCATTTACACCACTATAAATTTTTACTGTACTATTTTTTAATGGAATCTTGTTATCAGGCATTTTGAATTTGACAGTTGCTTTATTAGTATTTATTTCACCAATTTTTAAAGTTGATTCGCTACAAGAAATTTCGTCTAAAACAACAGATATGACTTCATTGATTAATTCGGTTGTGCCATTAAAAATAACTTTGGCATTGATAACACGGTCTTGTGCTATGACCGATGAATTAAATTCTTCGTTTGTATTAATCATGCTATCTCTACCTTTCAATAAAATTTAAATTAATCGTTTCCCATATCCAGCATTTTTTTACCGCATCATATTTAAATATAGGCATAGTTCTATCACCAGCATAAGCAGTTATTGTTTTACGCTTGTTTTCAACTGGATCAGGATATTCTAAAGAAAAGAATACTGGTTCAACTGCTTTAAGTAATTTGCTAGCCATAGCATCTGTAAGACCGTTAAATGTACAAACAACCTTTCGCTTAACTGCTTTTCTATCTCTAAACATTTCTCCGTTTTGATTACGTCCTGAGCCTTCTTCACCGTCTAAATCATAAACTTGAAATTCTAATGAAGAAGGGTTGAAACCTACTCCATTAATTTTAATAACATCGTCCATTTCAATCCCTCCTTTAAATTAGCAACGGACTTTTACCCGTTTGTTTAACTATTCCATTGTTGTAGTCCACTACTGATTTTCCTACTGCTTTTTTATCTATTTCAACAGTTGTATGAATCTCAAATTTACCGCCACCGCTCATACCAGCCATAGCACTACGCATAGCGTTGTAAACACCGCCACTTACTGCACTTACAATTTGATCGTTATTAGCAACTGCTGTTTTCTTACCAATGCGTCCTACTAACTCTGGACCAGCTTCCCTAGCGACGAACATTTGCCCCATATCAGGGAAACCACCGTTGGCGTACATATCTATTTTAAATGTTTGACCGTTAATATTAATACCTTTTTTATTAGCTTTTAGGTTAATAGTAACACTAGGTTTTACTCCTTCAATTCTTGATTTAATTTCATCCAATTTTGATTGCGCGGGTGACTTAACATCGACCTTGACTTCAGGTTTAGAATCTTTAGCTTGTTTTTCTATATCTTTCATTATTTCTTTTGATTTATCCGTTACTTTACCTTTGTCCTTGCTTAGTTGATCGGATAAATTTTTAATTAATCCTAAACCTTGTTCATTACCTGATTTTCTCCATTGTTCAGTAAGCTCCGCCAAGGTTTCCTTGTCATTCTTTTTTAATTTACTGTTTGAAATAGCTTTTTTAGATTCAGTTAAATTATATGTTCTATCTAACTCTGCAAGTCTTTCATCATTTGCCTTTTTCAATGCATTATACTGTTCTCTAAGGTGATTTTTATCAGTCTGGGTTAATTTAGCGCCTTTCTTTTCAGCAGTACTTATCATTTCATCGTACGTTTTACCACTAGCAGTAGCTTTTAACACTAAATCATTAAGCAGTTGAATTCTAGCTTCTTTACTCGCTTGTTGCTCAGTAGCACTCAACATTTTCCAACGCTCACCATTTTCGTTACACTTGTCACCTAGATCATTCAATCCTTGAGCTAATGAAGTGTATGTATAATATCCATCTGTTGACATTTTTCCGTACTGTTCACAAATACTTGCTGTTACACTTGATATAGTTCCACTCGTTGCTTGTGCAGATGCAGTATAATTGTTTTGAGCTTCCACATTTGCAACAAATGCATTTTCAGCCTGAGTTAAAGCATCATTAGTACTAGCTAACGTTATATTTAAATCATTATTTTTTAAATTAACTTGATTTAAAGCATTGTAATATGCTTGTGTTTTATTGTTTATATCATCCGCAGTGGCACCATATTCTATCATTTTGCTTACCCACGCGCTATATGCGTTGTTATAATTGTTTTGAGCTGTTGCTAAGTTTTGCTTAACTGTTGCTTCTTCTTTAACTGCATTTATATATTCTTCTTCGTAGGCTTGCATAAGCGCTTTTCTTTTGAGTGCTTCTACTGTTTGATTAATCGCATTCATTTCTTCTTTATAATTTTGAATAACTCCATCGGTAATTGTAATGTTTGTACCTAATTCTGTATTTAACTGACCTACATAATACTTAGCCAATTCCATACTTCCATTAACGCGACCATTTTCATCAACTAACTTAGATAATTCATTTTTCCAAATCATTGCTTTTTCAGCATTTTCATTAGCTCTTTTCGCGTTTTCTTCACCAGCTTTATTTAACTCTTGTTGTGCTTTAGCTAATTTTTTACTTTCAGTAGCAAGTTCTTTGGATTCTTCAACCAGCTTCTCTTGTTCGTGTGTCAAATTATTACTATCACCAATCAAAGCAATACACGCAATTGATATTGCGGTTAAACCACCAACAACCGCAACTAATGGGTTGCTAGCTAAAAAAGTTAGTCCAGTGCTCAACAAATTTGATGCTCCAAACGCACTTTCCGCTTTCGTTGCTAAAGAACCAAAACCTAAAGATACCGCTTTAAGAGGACCATCTATTGAATTTAATTTACTTCCAAAATTAATTAATGATGATATAGCATTACTCGCCCCAAAACTTGCACTAGCCCAGTCGCTCATTGCTTGAGTAAATCCAACCGATTTAACAGAACTTACAGCGCTAGGAATTAGTTTTAATGATGCGATTATTGTATTTATTTTTGTATTTGTGCTAACTAATTGATCTACCTTCCACGCTGTTATAAATGCGCCTACAGCAGTAGTTACACCGGTCATCAATCCCGGAAATTTCTTAAACATAGTACCTATTCCGTCTACTGCGCTCGCCAGTAAATCAATAGCTTTCAATACAGTGTTTCCAGCCATTTTTAATAAGGCTGTAGCTACTTTTTCGATTATGTTTATTGTAGGTCTTAATGCATCTAATACCTTGCTCAGCCCTTTAACAGCCTTAGAAAGACTATCGACCAAACTTGGCACTGCTTTTTCAATACTCCATTTAGCTAATGGCTCTAATACATTTTTATATCCGCCATATAGCAGTTTACTAATAGTGGTGCTCAAATCTTTAAACGCATCTGTGAAGTTTACCACACTTTTTACCGCTGGTTTAAAATCCAAAGTATCAGATAGTTTAACAAGATCTCTTGATATATCGTCAATCAATCCCAAGAAAACATTAAATGAATCCCATAGGTTTTGAACTATTTGCGTACCGTTTCCAGCTTCATCCCATGCTGTTCTGAACTGTTTAGCCAAATTACCGACTGTAATATTAATGTTGGTTATGATGCTGAAAATATGATCCATAGTTTCCTCACCAGTTCCATTTTGCCAAACAGTACCAAAACTTACGCCAATACTATCTACCAGTTTTCCGATTTCAGTCCATTGATACTCGATTGAATCAAGTACACCCTTACCATATTTATTCCAGCTGTTAGTAACTGGTTTGAACATTTCAGCCATTTTTTTAGCCAAACGTTCCATCATTTCATTTGTTTGATTTTCCAGTCCTTTCAGAAAATCATACTGTGGCAGTTCTATATCACCTATCGAACCTCCACCACCAGCTCCTCCTGAACCTCCACTTCCCGAATCACTGCTGTCATCAGGTTTGTTTATAATGTTAAGTTCATCAAAGCCCATTAACTGTTTCTTTAATTCTTTTACTTTATCGGCTGTTCCACCTACTGCATCGCTTGCACCGTTAGCGCTATCTTCTACATCGTCTAAAGCCCCTCCACCGCCAGCAATACCGCTGTAATCGATTTTAGGCAATTCGAACCCAAAGAAATTAGCTATCGTATTCGCTAGAGCAGTAAGCCACTGTACTGCTATCTGTACATATGGAATAAGTTTGCTTATAAACACACTAGCAATATTCCCCACTGCACGTTTTAGCATTGTAAACTGTTGTGTTAAGATGCGAACTGCATTTGCTGGTGTTGCGATTGTACGAGCCATATCGTTGAATACATCAACTTTGCTCGCGTTATTCATTATGGTTATGTAACGCATGATTGCTTGAGTGTTTTGATCCCATTCAGATACTGCGCCTTCAAGTCCATACTTCAAACCAGTCTGTTTAACCATTGCAACACTTACGTTGTTACCATAATCCTTAAGACCTTTGATTTGTCCACTCATCGCCGAATTAATCTTATCGAACGATTCACTAGGATCAACATTCATTAACGATGAATAATCGTATGCTAACTGTGTTAGGTTTTGCGACATGATTTGTGCCTTGTCACTGGCTACATCAAAACCAGTAATAAGGTTATTTAACCTACCTTGAAAACTCATCCATTCACTGGTATCAATCCCCATAGCTCCTTGAACCTTGTTTGCAAAGTCTAAAGCGCTTTGAGTTGTTTCGCCCATTGCAACATTGAATAGGTTTAAGTTTTCTACATATTGTGATGATTCTTCAAAAACACTCGTCAAGGCACCAACGACACCTTGGATTACGAATGTCATAGTTCTAAAACTAGCTACTGATTTACCTAATCGGCTCATTAAGCTACCGCTTGTTTTGCTTGCTTTAGATGCACTTCTTGAATAGCTTTCCATTTGTGTGGTTGCTTTTTTTATGTGCCATGGTAAATTACTAAATGCTCTTCCCAGTTTAATAGAAACACCATTAAGCGGTTTGATTGCATTTGCAAGCTGTTTCATTTGTGAAGAGAATTTGTTAAAGTCAACTGTATCCAGCTGTTTTGAAATTTCAGGCAGTTTTTTTAACTGATTAAAGAAACTTCCTAAATTCGTCTTACCTAAGTCTTGTAACGGCTGTATTGCGGTTTTTAGTTTGTTAATATCTTCTGTAAACTTATCAAACTTAGTATCGCCTAAATCTGAAGCAATGACTTTTATATCAGCAATCTGTTTCAATAAGCCAGTTGCACCAGTTTTAAATCCATTTAAGCCCGTAAAACTGCTAGCTAACCTATCCATACCGTTAGCCAGCTGTACAAACTGTGCTGTATTTATACTCTTTGCTACAGCACTAAGATTTTTTAATGTGGTAGACAGACTTTTTAGACTGCTTATACCATTAAGATTATTTTTTAAATTTCCTAATGAACCAGCTAATTTGTCTATTTCTCCACTAGCATTACTGGCATTACTCTCTATTTCAATGCTCAGTTTGTCTATTTCCATTGACATTTTAGATAACCTCCTTCCTTAAAAAATTTAAGGCTCTCGGTCGGCTCATTATTTAAATCGATTTACAAAATTTTTCATCCATACTTCAGCTCTCGCCGATTCTTCTTCTACTAAATCTTCTTTAGCTTTTACTGCATTGAACTGATACGGTTTCTCTGTATATTTTGCTGGTGATTTTCCTTTATCTCTGCACCACACATTATATACAACTGTACTTACAGCATCGTATATGTACATTCCTTGAATCCATGCATCTGTGTTCTTTCGCTCATTGCGCAGTTTGTCAGCTTCTCGATAGTATTTAGCAAGTGAAGGGTCGTTTTCCCAAAACTGCTCATATGTCATTCCAATACTTAAATAGAATGGAAAAACTTCGTAAAACGTTTCTGTAAATGTTTTTGAGGACGGTTCTTCTAAAATGTCGCCGTCCACTTGATCGCGTTTTTTTCTGTACTATCCTCAAATAAAGTATTTAATGTTTCCATTGCCATCTCACTTAATTTGTTGTACATTTCATTTTTATCAGTAAACAATTCAAACATTTCTTCAATCAATTCTTTTGATGTGCGTTTATGATTTGCAAAGAAAGCATATTCAAATAATTTAGGTAAGATTGTAACTGGTTTTTTATCTAATTCAGTTAAATTAATTCCATCTGCTTCCATTTTTTCTAATGTTTTTCTTGTGTACTCCAATGTGTAATCCTTATCTTTATAAGTAAAATTAATAACTTTTGCCATATTATTTTCCTCCTAATTTAATGCATCTATTTTCCCATTTTTTATAGGCATCAAAATAGAGCTCATTCTTATCACCGTTATATGTGCATTCATAATACATTCCATCAAATAACGTTGTACTCAAAAGCGCTTTGTTGTTTTGAAGTGTTTTACATGACCATACAACAAAAACATTATCAATTGTGATTTCTTTTTTGTCTGTCTTGTCTAAATGTTCATTTGCATATTTCATCACTTCTTCTTTGCATAAATCAATAAATTTTTCGTTATCCATTTTTCTTCCTCCATATTTAAACTACGAAAGGATTAACCTTCCGCAGTTGTTGATTTTGTTTCCCATGCTGGCGCATTTGTTGGTGTAATATATAAATTTGTTTCCAATACACTGTTAACTGCCATTGCTGGTAACCCCATAGCACTTGGTTGTCCAGTGAAGTAAACAGATTTTTCAAGTCTTGGATGTTTGATTTCAAACCATACTGCTTTGTTTGATTCACTGGCTGTTTTATATGCTTTTACCAGTGTATCCCATGCAGTACTTAATTCTTCGGTGTAGTTAGCCAAAAATGATAATGCACCACCTAAATCCTTTAAGCCTTCGATATAAGTTTTGTACTCTGTTTCCTTTAAAACTGTAGTTTCCAATGTTTCAGGTTCAGGATTCATTTCAGGTACTTCCTTAATATCAGGAATTTCAATGTAATTTGTTGTTGGTCTAGTTCCAGCGCTAGCTTCTACAGCATATCCAACTGTTACACCAGCAGTATTTAACGCAACTCCCATATTTAATTTCCTCCTATTGAATTTACTTTTTTAAATCTTGCAATTCTTCTGTATATATCACTATCTGCACTTTTTATCGGCTGATTGAATGTTCTTAAATATCCATGCTTTACCAATACATCGTTGATAACAGCCACTATTTTCATGCATTCATCTTTACTATCAATACTTACAACTTCAATTTTGTAAGTTTCGATTGCGACGTTTTCATTTTCATTAAAAGTTGAATAATCAGTATTAATAATATTGTCGCTCTGCATTATACAGACAGCTGGAAACTTAGGAGGTGTATTAGATATTTCCTCACCAGTTATGTAAATATTATCAATGCCATATTCTTCACGTAATTTTGAAGCGACTACTTCAAATACATAACTTTCGTGATCTATCATTATCTAAACACCTCCCTAATAATCTTTTCCATTTTGTTATAACGGAGTTCCATAGCAGTTTCATACATAAATGGACGTGACGGCATACCGCTTGTAAAACGATACCCACCGCTTCCATCAGGATAAAACCACCCAGTTACTGTTACCCCATTTATTGCATATTCTTTAATGTTATCTCCAGTGTTATATTTCCACCCCATGCTATCACCTATGTATGGATTTTCCTCACCTTTTGGACCTGTACCAAATTCTACAAACATAGCACAATCCCCTACAGATAACATCGCATAACAATTATTTGATTTTTTTGATACAGAACTTAACATATCGCCAGTTTCTATGGCATCAAATTCGAATATCTTATTAATAATTGTTGTATATCCTTCATCAGCTAATCGTTGTACCAACTGGTTAGCTTTTTTATTTAAATCTTGTTTGTACTGCTCCAACTGCTTCAATGCTTTATCAATACCATTATCACTCAGTTTTACTTTTATCTTCATTTTTGTTGACTTTTTCGATAGCGTATTTTATACAGCTGTAGCTTGGAGCAACTGCTTTAACTTTGTAATTGTATGGTTGGGTTTTGGGAATTCCAATCCATAACCGTGTAAATTCATCTATAGTACATGACAAATTGTGGGTAGACATTGTCTTGTCGTACTTTAGATCGTTACCAAAGATATCCTCGTTAGGTTCTCCTTTGTTGGAACTTACACACAAACGCATTGATTCAATATCTCCATATCCTTTAACCGGATTACCGTATTTATCAACCGTTTCACCCACACCGTAGTTTTGGTAGAAAATAGTCTGTTGATTGATTGCTAAATCTCTCATAATATTTCACACTTAGGAAGTATCTTCCCAACTAAAGATTTCGAAATATCAGCAGTATCATATGTACGTGAAATTCCATTTTCAGTGCGCTGTGTCTCACCCTCACTGCCCCTACGGTTGAACATTTCGATACACATTTGTACTTGTAAATGCAAGTACCTATTTTCTACATATGTTTCTCCTAACTTATTTAATGGAATCTCACCATTAGGGAAACGTGCATTAAGAATAACACCCTTGCTTAGTTCCAAAAGCACTTCGATATCATCATCAGTAATCTCAGGCACCAGCTTCTTAAGCATTTCTTTTTGTGTCATTCTTAATCACCTCTTATCCTGATACTGATGTAGATTTTTTCTCTAATTTAACTGCTTTAGTATCGTCTACGAATGCAAAGATACCGTACTTACGAGAATATACAGTTGTTAAACGCTCGTTAGCGCTAGAACGTTCTTGTTCGATTTCAGTTCCTTTTTTCACGAAATATTTAACAGCTTCTTTTGTTGCTAAAATAACTGTACCTTGTGTTGCATGATTAGAGTTATATAAAGGAACTCCAGCAACATGTCCAATATATCCAGCACGTGCATAATCTTCGACGTATTTTAAATCGTCTTTAAGATTTTTTCTGATTTCTGCTTTATCTTTTGGATGTACTAATCCAAAAATCGCCATATCTTCTTGTTCGTTTTCAGGGAACAATGCGGAACCATCAACGAATGCATCAAAATCAAATTTTTCAACCTCAACCTTTGCTGTTGCTTTTTGGAATTCTGCCATCGCTTTTTTATTCGCTGTATTAAACATATCTACAGCCATGTGATTTAACCCAGTAGTAATTACATTAGGATCTTGCATAGCTTCTTCATCATAGTATGGAAAACGATTTTGTAGTAACTCAATTTCATATTCTTCTTGTGTTAATTTTGTTTCAATATTTTTGGTATTACCTTTCCCAATTGTTAACACTTCAGTACCGTCTGTAGCTGAATAGCGATTGATTTTCTTCTTCATTCCAGGTGTACCTACCAAAGAATCATCAACAGTACAAAATCTCATTAAGTCTAATTTCGATTGATACTGATTTTCAAATTCAACCGCTAATACGAAATTATCGTATTTTTGATGTGTGTGATTTAATTCTGACATATTTTATTCTCCTCCATTTGCAAATTGTTTGAAGGTGTCAGGATCAGTGTTGAATAGGTTTTGTTTTTCTGAAATCGATAACTTATTAAACTGCTCTTTTGTCATACCTTCCTCACTGCCTCCACCTTCAGGTGTTTTTGTGTTTTTTAATAATTCATCAGTTGTGTTCTTTTTAACTGATTCGGCAAATTTACTTTGATTAGCAATAACTTTTGTGAAATCTCCATCAACCATTGCTTCAGCTGTTTCCTGAGCCAGCTTAGTATCGTAACCTAATTCAACTAATTCAGCTTTTCTTTCGGCAATAGTTGTTTTTCTTAACAATGCATCATAGTTATTCTGTAATTCTTCATTCGCCTCATTTTGAGCAATCTCTAACTGCTCTTTTTCACTTAGCGTAGAATTATATTTCTTCTTCCAAGAACTCGCTTCTTTGCTTGCTTCATCCTTCAGCTTTTTCATTTTGTCGTATTCTTCTTTATCTACAACTGAATCAGGTTCAGGTAAATCCGCTAATGCTTCCTGAATTTCTTCAAAAGTCATGTTATCTTTGTACTTTTTGCCTAAATGCTTTTTTAAATCCATAATTTAATCTCCTTGCTCTTTAACGTTTTTCTCTAACTTTTGCTCGTTTCCGACCTTCTCCGTCGTTTGCTCCTTAACGTTCTTCTCCAACTGTTTTTCACTGTCTTTGTATACCTGTTGCGGATCAGGAAATAAATCAACAGTTTTAATTGCGTGGCGCATATTTATTCCAGCAGTCTGTAAATTCATAAGTGCTTGCGTCTTGTTTAATAAATTACTAATCTTATTCCGATTAAACTTAATATCTATATCAGCGATACATAACTCGCTGATATCATTATCTTTAGAGCGTTCAATAATATTTTTGATTACCAGCATCATTTGACGTTCACTGTTGCCAAATAACGTTTCTGCACTTTGCGCGTTTTCTTCAGCTAACTGCCACCCTGATTCGCCTAACATTAAAGCAACACCAGTGTTACCGCCACTTGACTGCCCTCTAGCCGGTGTACCAGTAATCTGTAACACCTGCATATATAAATAGTCAGCTAGTGTCTGGACCTCTGTTTGATTCAGCTCTGTTTTTATATACTGCAATATTGGTGTTTTTCCATCGCCTAGTGATTTCGTAGAAATACCGCCTTCTTCTCTAAGTAATTTAAACTGTTCATTATCAATACCGATATCGTTAAACCATAGCAATGACTGTACAAACTGTGCTAATCCGTTAAGACGATCAGAAGTACATAAGTTTATTGCTTCAAGCAGTCCAAGAACTCTTTCAAAACATCCCATCCTTGAATTATCATTTTTGTATTCGATAATTGGAATTGCTCCTATTCCATTTATCGATTCTTCAAGTTTTCCATCAGGGGTGAACACATTTCCATATCTCCCCGTTGTTTTATAAACAAAATTTTCAGTGTAAATTGTGCAGTGAATCATATTATCTTCATCAATCCAGTATGTAACACCCATCATTGGTTCATGAAAAACATCAGCACTATAAACAACGAATGTAAAACGCGGATCCAGATTAGTAATCCGAAAATCACTAACTCCTTTTTTTACTTTGTATGGTGTAACCATTCGATAACCAACACCGCAAATTGAAAACGTTCTTGCCAGCTCCTGATCTTTGTAATATTTGCCTTCCTCGAACATCATTTCATTTAATGCATCTACTACATTGTCTCCACTTGATTCGGTATTAGATAAATCTTTATTAGCACGCTGAACATAGCTTATCGGTTGTCCGAAAACATATCCGACTTTAAAGTTGACGATCTCGTGTGCGTGATTTTCAACAATTTTATTATTTATTTCAGGTCTTACATCCTTTTGACGATAAAGAATATTTTGATTTCCCTTTTCATACTCAAACAGCCGTCTTATTTGACTACGGTTTCTTATATGAATAGACATTGCCTTACCCAACACATCATGTATGTTGTCTTTGGTGATTTCCACAACATCCGTAGTAATCATTTTTCTGCCTTTAAACTGTTCTATTTCTAATTCACCTGTCGTACTACTCATAACACACCCCCTAACTGTAAATAAAAAGAGCCGACTATTACGTTTTTTTTACGTAATACATCGGCTCACGGCTCTATTTTTATTTAATTTTACTTAATTCAATCTTTATTGGTTTTTTATCTTCCTTACACCATAGATACACTGTTCCTTTTGAACCTTCTTCTACAGCTCCTAGAAGTTTCTTTTTACCCCTTTTTGCACAAACGGGGCAATATATTTCTTTTTTCAATTTTAATTACCCCACTTCCTACTTTAAGGCTACGTACAGATTTTAACCTTGTCAAGAAAAAAATTATATTCCTAAATCTTTTCTACTGAAAGTTGTTACAGAAGTGTATTTTCCTCTTCCTCTTACTTCTGAAAGCATCGCCATACTGTCTGGTGCATCATCATTTTTATTTTTTCCTACAATTTTAAAAGCATATAGATTATTCATAAACAATTGATATTCTTTATGTCTGCGCCCGTTATCTAAATAGTAAAACTCTCTAATTTCAGGTGCACGTTCAAATATACGCGCTTCTTTTCGCTTATTAGTTGGTGCTGATTTACTTGTTATCGTACATTTATAGTCTCTCTGTTTTAATTCTCTTTCTATCCATTCGGCATATTCGCTTCCGCCATTATTAGCTTCAAACTGAACATACTTAACATTATTTTTGATAATACAGTCTACAATTAATGGTCTTGTTATAGTTTTATCACCATTATTAAATACTACATCAGGTATGAAATCTCCGTTTTCAGTTTCTACGCATACTGGTGCTGAAACATAATCACCACCACCCCACGCAACATCGACCGTCATATAATTTCTTACTGGTTCATCAGCTATTACCCCGTTATAGAAATTCATTGTATCAGGTGTAAATAGTGCTCCATCACGCTCAATAGGCTCTCCCATGTATTGAGCTTGCCATGATGCCATATCATTATTTCTTTCAAACTGTGCTCTTAACTGTTTGTAGTAGTCTGTATTAAATCCAACATTATAATCATAATCAAAATTAGATTCGTCGTTTTCATTAAGCGCTGGTAGATTAATTATTTTAAACCTTACCTTTTTACCTTCTTCATTATTCTGCAAGAAGTCCATCCTTAAACCAGCCGGATCAATTAAACTCCAGCGTGTACCAATCCATATTTTCTTTGCAGACTGTTTTGTACGAGGTATTAAATTGTTCGTTACCTTTGACCATGCACCAATCATACGATCTTTATTTAAAGCTTCTTCAATACCGCCGATTAAGTCATCACTTATTAAGTATCCCTTACAGTCACAAGCCCCGTTCAATGTTCCATACAACGAACGACACGTTAATGTTGGATAACGTTTCTTTCTATCAATATCTATGGTTTCCTTTTTAGCATCAGTATTAGCAATACCTGAATTATTAAATACTTTTTTCCAGTTATATGTATAGCTGTCTGTCATTACCTCCAACACACCAGTATACATAGCACTTGTAATTATATCTGAGAACGCACTATACAGATTGCTTGCCTCACCATCTCGCCCCATGATCCATGTAATAAATAATAAAAGCATCGTTGTATTATGCGTTGGAATTAATTGTTTTCCTACGCAATACATACCTCCAACAACACTAATACAGTTACCTTGTTTGTGCTTTGATTCCTCTATTGATACTATTGATAACTTTCTTTGTTTGGAAAATTCGAATAGCTGTTTTCTCTCCAAAACGCAAGGTATATGTAATGTAGGATTGAAACCAATAACCCAATATATATTTTTACCTTGAATACCACTGCTTGATAATTTTGGTTTGCGTTCAATAACTGATGTTCTCCAACCGAAAGTAGCAATCAAAGAAATAAACGTCTCTTTTAGCTTTTCATCAGCAGTTGTAAATTGATATCTATGTTCTTTTTTTATTAAACATCCATCTGTATCCAATAACCCAGCTAATAATTCTAATCTTTGTTCTAAAGATGCTAATAAGTATTCGTCTGGTATAAATTTATCAACTCTTTTTCTAGAATGACATAACCCTATTTTTTGAAGATCGCTTCTTAAACCTTTAAAATCCGTCCTAATTACTCCAGTTGCATTATGTGTGCCTTGGGAACTTACAACATACCCATTATCAACAATTTTACCAATAATTGCTAAATCCTTGGTGTCATTATGAATTCTAGGTGCCTGATTAGCACCATCACCTAGCCAAACTCCTAATGTGTATGGATCAACTGGTAGTTCCTTTTTGTTTCCTTTGAATGGTTCTTTAATAGGCAATTGAAAATTATATCTATTTTTATTCTTTAAATGGCCTATCATTTGTTGAGTTTCTAATAATCTCCATTTGTTAAATCGTCTATCAAAAACTTTCCACTCATGTCTAAAGTGACACTCAAACTTATCACCATTTGATAATGTAACTGTGTGTGTAGTATGATGTTTAGGATTTACATTATACACTTCAACAAATTCACCATTTGGTGCTATAACAAAATCACCTACTTTGATATCTCCGTGATTTTTCCACCCATCTTTAGTAAGTACTGGTGTGTCATCAGCTAACAATTTACCAACACGTGGTGGCATACTTACAAATAATTCATCCAGCTCATCATCAGCTAACGCCTGAAGTTCTTCAACTACAACTTTTAATACTTTCCTCCGCGGTTGATAGAATCGTTCCTCTGGTGGTCTATCAATTTCTAGATAAATTAAATAATCTTCAAAACAGTAAGGTGCACGAAACAATAAAACTTTTCGATACAGATCATACCATTCTTCACCTTGTTTAACATTTTTAATTACTGCTCTCTTAACCAGTTCACTTCCTTTTCTTATGCTTAGTTCACTTGTCTCTAATCTGCATAACTCGAAACAGCTGTTTACTATTTCAAAAGAACTTCCTTTTTTCTTTAATGCATTTGATATTTTATCTACATACAATATAAAAACCCCTTTCCATTACGGCTCAGGGCTCTAAATTTTATTATATATTATTAATCGTTTTTTCTATTTTAGGAAATTGCATCGCTAGCCATTCTACCATGTCCTCATTATGAAATGCATAGCCATATCCAATACCACTTTCGATTAAATATGCATGAATAATTTCATGCCTAAGTATGCTTTCTATATCGTTAGGTGTTTTACTAAGAATAACTATTTTTTTATTTATGCTATCTGTATACCCATCCGCATCGTTGTTTTGCATGTCTTCATCAGGGTTATCGATATATTTTAAATCATACTTTGTTCCCAATATATTTAGTTTCATAACATTTCCTCCAGTTTATATATAAAAAACCGACGTATAAAATATACATCGGCTCATGGCTCTAATATGTGACTGCATTAATTCGCTACGCAAACCAAACCACTCTCCCTTGCAGTCTAGTTTTTTGTTTGGGAGTTTTTTCGATATCTTTAGGATACTTTAATTTTATACCTTTTTTTTATTACTTTCAACACCTCGTATGTATCCTAGTGCATAAGCACTAGACACCAACTCTGTATTACTTTTCGATTTCCTATTTAAAATTAGTATTTCATCCACCATAAGACTACTATCTGTTTTAAATACTTTCTTAGCTTCTTTAATAATATCAATTAATTTTGATTCCATTTTCTTGTTCCTCCATTTAATCTTAGAGGCACTTGTTAAAAGGTAGACAATTTACCTTTTATGTATTATAATACAAGTGCCTTAAGGGTAGATATTCGTTTCTAATCTTGCCGGATTAACGAATGTCTTTTTTTATGTTCATTTTTAAATAATGATTGTTGCTCATATCCCATGATGCCAGCTAAAGTAGCTCCACTAGGATACCAGTTATTAATATACGTTATAACCTTCTCAAGGTCTTTCTTTAAAATATAATTATATTGTGTTACCCCAGCAATAATGGTTGCATCATGTCTCAGCTCGTTCATCAATCGTCCTTTCTGTTTTTTATTTACTATTAAATTGTTTTCGTTAATTACACTCTTAACTCTCGCATTTGCTTTTCTACTTACCAAATTACATTCAGATGGTGTTATTGGCAAATTGCCTTCGATTTGATTAAATCGTTCTTCGTGTTGTTGCAATAATTTATCTTGCTGACGATCCTTTATTTCGGTTTGAATCATGAATCTTAACTCAGGTGATAAATTTTGTAGTTGCAATTGAGTATCGCGAGTTATATTTTCTACTATTACAAAATACTCTCTTGCTTGTTCACCTTTTTCATTCTTTGCTGTCATTGAAAGTTTCTTTGCAAAGTCGGATGTTAATTTAGCATCTTTTGAAGCTCTGCCACCCCATTCTTCATTAATGACGAATGGGAAATAATCCTCATTTTCCATAGCAAAGCTATTATTTTCAATGTTTTGCTTATACCATCTTGAATAATTCTTGCTATCCATTTCTAAAAACTCATACAACTTCCTGGCAGTTGTCATACCTTGTTCATCAATACCTAAAGCAATTTCGATAGGTGTTTGATTCGTTACTACTAATTCCATCTCTATTCCCCTTTCTTTTCTAAATCTTTTTTAATTAAATCCTCTACGTATCTGCTAAAATTAGTCTTCTTTTTTAAGCAAAATATCTTAGCTTTTAAAACTAAATCTTCATCTAATTTTACAGTAGTTGTTCTTTTAGCCATATTTCCCACCTCCAATTCTGATATTTATATATTATCACCGTATTTATTGCTTGTAAAGTATATTTATATAAAATTATAATATATCGTGTAATTATTGCTAAGTTGATATATAATGATAACAGGAGGTGTAAATATGGATGCAAAAATAATCTCTTCAAAAATAAAAAAATTGCGAATTTCTATGAATATGACACAAAAAGACTTTGGCGAACTAATTAATGTAACACAAGCTACTTTGTCTTCATATGAAAATAATTCTCAAGTCCCAAACGTAGAAACGTTATGCAATATAGCTGAAAAATGCAATGTCACAATGGACTGGTTGTGTGGTTTATCAAACATAAAAAGAATCAATAATTTTGATCGATATTCCGATATTGCCAGTCTGTTACTCAATATTTTCAAAACAATTGATGTATATATTGAACCGCCTGATACAATGGGTTTTGATTTTTATTCAAAAATAACAATTCATGACGATAATTTGAATAATTTTATAGAAAAATGGATAAAATTAAAAGATATTCACAAAGACAAAACCATAGATGATGAAATGTATGAAATGGTAGTACAGTCATTAATAGACAAATACAAAGATACTACAATTGTTAACCCTTATCGTGACATAAAATTTTAAAGCCCCAAACTCTAATGAGTAAGGGGCTTTTTATTGAGTTATGTTTTTTTTAAATAGAACATATCCAAAAAATTAATTAATTCTTGTTCGTTTTTTATACCTATTTTTTTTATAAAATCAGTAAACGAATCATACATTGGAATATCTTTGTAAAATTTAGGTTTTTTTTCACCTTTGCTATAATCTTCAACTGGATTGTATATTGTCAACATGTTTTCGTTATCCAGATCATAATCTTCTATGCTTAAATCATCATAATAACTATCGTCATAAAATCTGATATTTGCTACATACGAATCCTCAAGATATGTAGCTGGTTCATTCAAATAAATTACTTTTATCCCATTTTTCCAATAAAACGTTGACTCACTGGAACTGTCACAAATAATTAAAGTAGAATCATCAATAAAATCAATACTATAATCCATTTCATCAATTTTTTTAATCACTTTATTATATAAAATATCTTCTTCGTTTTTCTTCTCACTACCACTACATCCTACAAAACCAAAGCACAATAGCAATATCAATATACCTTTAATTATTCTTTTCATTTTATCTCTCCCCTAATTATTCTACTCTAATTATAAAATATTGATTGGTGTTTTTCAATTTATAATATGAGATTAATTTCTTAATATTATCAACCCCTGACATAATTATAATACGTACGCTTACCAATACCGACTTCTCTACATGCTTCGGTTACCTTACTACCATTATTAACCATTTTAATTACTTCGTCAACTTTCATCTTTACATCAGGTCTACCAAACTTAACACCGCGCTTTTTAGCCGATTCAATCCCCTCTCTTTGTCTCTCTAATGTTGTGATTCTTTCCTGTTCAGCTACAGAACTCAAAACCTCCAGTATTATATTATTAATCATTTCAATAACCCATTGTTGCCCGTCTAGTTCAATTAGTGTCGTAGGCATATTTAAAATTCTTAAAATGACACCTTTTTCTTTGAAATAATTGAATTCTCTTATTGTATCTCTCTTATTTCTAGAAAGTCTATCCAGTGCATGAATATAGATTACATCACCAGCTACTACTACTTCTTTTAGTTTTTGATAATTTTCTCTATTGGTATTTTTTCCGCTTAGTTTATCACTATAGATATTTTTAACATCAACATACTTGGTTAGACTATCAATTTGTCTATCCAATTTTTGCTCTTTAGTTGATACACGAGCATAACCGTAAATCATATCTATTCCTCCTCATTGTTTAATATTACTGATCTTGATACTTTATCACTTCCGTTTTTAGGTCTTAAAACAACTTCATATCCCAATGCATCCATGATATTTACTAATGTTTCTATTTTTGGATTATTTGCTCTCAACACCGTGTTAAGACTACTTGGTCTGGCATAACCCATTTTTTCACTCAATACTTTTTGTGTCATATGTTCTTGTTTAAGAATCTTTTTTATTGCTTGTTTTGTTTTCATTTTATCACCTCAAATACATTATACTTATTTATGCGTTCATTTTCAATACTTATTTATAAGTCTTTTTTATTTTTCGGGTGGAGAAGGACATCAGATATACTATATATACACTAAAAAACACCCCTAGGGGTGCATAAAAGTGGTTTTTATTGCACGTTTTAATTATACTTATATATACGTTTTAATTGTTGATAAAATACTCGTTTGTACGTATAATAATAGTGCGGTAAGTTAATTACTTACCCGTAAGTATTTTAAAAAGTAAAGGAGGTGATCAACGATGGCAATAAAAAAAGAAGTAGAGCTATATAAAGAGTGGTGCAACACTCTAGGGCTTAAACCTTACGAAGGTAGAAACCTTATAGCTTACTTCAAACGCTAATATGTAGGGGCTTATATAGCCCTTACACACATAGTATACCATAAACAATTAAATATATAAAGAATATCAGGAGGATAGAAACATGGAAAACTTAACTATTAAAGAAATTGAAGCATTATCTATTGATGAAGTAAAAACTATTACTTTAGAAAAACTATACGTAAAAGGATTTGATATTTATTTAGTTAATCTGGGTGAGTATTTTGGTTACTCTGCATTAGTTTTTAAAGATAATCACCACATTTATTTCGCGAATTTATATGAACTGCACTATAGATACAATAGTCTAACTCATGAACAGTTAAAGAAAAAATATATCAGTTTACTAAATAATAAATTGTTTACAGACGAAGAACTAACAACGGTAAAAGATCACGAAGACTATGAGAAGAAAACCCATTTTATTAGAAATTATATGCCACAAGAGTATGATTATTTAACGGCTTTTTGTATCAACGGAATATATAAAGGTAAAGACCAAGAAAAATACGAAAGCGGGGAATATACTGCTTATAGCAATATTGCTTTCGCTTATTTTAAGGATAACACTTATCAGAATAGGGCGAAATCATTAATTAGTAAATTAGAAAGGTCATATAAAGAAGCCATGGAAAACATTGATAATTTTAAAGAAGCAGTAAAACAAGCTTTATATAATCATGAGGCATGTATAACATGCGAATATGAAACGGCTTTAGAATCCTTGGGGTTGGTTTTTGAAAATCTACCAAAAAATAAACAAATGGCAGTTATAGAAGCATTTAAAGAAGTTACAGCATAAAAGCGATAACAAAACAATGAAACTATACATAATTAGAACGTTTTACCGTTTGCACCTGATAGATCTAAAAACCGCTTTAACCCTAAGCAAGGGGGTGAAATGTTAATGCTTTGGTTAATTAAAGTAATGTTTAATATCATATTCAACGTAGTATTTCTAGCACCTATAACATTTATTAAGGTATTTGCGTTATGTTCTAATAGAAGGCACTAAACCGTGCCTTTTTTTATTAGCTAAATAAAACAACTAAAAAATACGTCGTATAAGCGACGTTTTTTATTTACCCTACAAATATAACCATTTATCACAAACAACGCTTATACGCTAAATTATAGTTATCCAGTCAAATATACACACCTTTATATACTTATATAAATCATTCCTAGCCACTATGTGAGTTGTTTAATATTCTTACTATATTTTATGCCTTTGCATATAAAACAACCCCTACAGTAACAAAAAAATAACAAAAACGCGAATTTAGCAACCATTTTAGTCACACACTAAATAAATACTAAGCTGAAATCCCCTATTAATGCGTTTCTGTCAAATTTTGGGTACAAAAAAACGGAAATTAATCCGTTTCTATTACATCTGCATCGATTACCTTTAACAATTCCTCAGGTGTTTTCGTATCACCTAAGTTTGACTCATGTTTTACTAATGATTCCGTCTGATCTTTCATGCCGTAGTAGTTTTTTGCTCTGAAAATATACGCCACCGGGTTCATCTTACCGTTTATTAATAAATTGGCGTCAAAATCAGATAATAATTGACGAATTCTTTTTGCTAAATCAAACCTATCAAACTCCGATTTACTATCTTTTTCACTCCAATTATACAATGTTTGAGTAGTTGTACCGATTGCAAGTGCGCACCCTTCCAGAGTTGGTTTTAATTGATTTTTGTAGCAGTCGTTAAAATAAAATTCAATACGTTGTGCTATTTCTTCGTCATTCTTAGCCATTGGTACATTCCAGTATTTGAATGCGTGTTCTAAAAGTTTAGCATTTATCGGATCACTGATACTAGAAAGTGATGGCGTATTAGAACGTTCGCCGCCACGGTTTTCGTTTTGATTAATCGGTGACGTAGTACCGTTTATTTTCGCCTTAGTTCTAGCAATATCATTTAATGTATAGAGTTTATCAGGGTCTACATCGATATTTAAAGATTCAGCTTTGTCTAATAATGCTTCTTTAGTTCTTGGTTTATGTACTTTCTGTTCGAGCGGTACACGTTTGTTAGCCATTTATAATCACCCCCTGTAGGTATTTAAATTGAGCTTCAGTAATTGGTAGTTTTAAATTATCCAACTGGATATAATTTTTAGTAAAATAAACAATTTTATCAGTATTCATAATATTTCCTCCATGTAAATTATTAATTAAAAGCACGCTTAGTACGCTTTGGTGTAGGTGTTATTCTATATATATGTAAATTGTATATTTTATTATTATTTACTTATTTTTTTATAATGAGTTATATATAAGTGTACTAAGTGTACTAATATATAAAAAGTGTAGTAATAATAAGGTTTTTGGGCAGTACACTTGATATTTTTCTAGTGTACTTTAAGTGTACGTTTTCTAAATATAGCGTACTAACTTTTAATAATATGATTAATAACACTCAATTCCATACATTGAAAGTACGCTACAAGGTACGCTTAAAGTACGTTATAATATAAATTATAATATAGGTTGTGTACTAATTTTTTTAATACCACGTACTCCATTTTTGCAGTAATTTCCTATATCATCACGATACTCTTTAGCACATTTTAAAAATTCTCTTTTAAACGACTGTAAATTGCTTTTATAGGTATATCCGTTTCTTACGGACCACGCACTGTATAAATCGTATAACTCCTGATTGGTCATTTCATTAACAGTTTCAAATACAGGTGCTCTGTCGCTGTAATGTTTTAAAATGGTCCAGTCGAATTCCTTAACAAACAGTACAATAGGATTGGCAGTTTCTTTATATTCTTCCATCTGTTCCAACTGGTCATCGGGCTGAGTAAATTTACCCTGTTTCTTTAAAATCTTATATCCTTCATATACCCAGTTGAATATGCCTGACAGGTTTTCAGGTGTTTGTAGTTTTTCTTCGATATTGATATCTGCAAGACGTTCGTTGTCGTTGACAGGATTATCAGTAAATTTGTAAGGGAATTTCAGTATCAGCATACGTCGTGTAAATCCGTCAGTTAAATCTCTTGATTTTGGAAGTTCGTTACATCCAAAGAATAATTTGCACCGAGGCTTGAACTGGATAAAGTCCTTGCCTTTGTAGCAAGCCTGAATCGGATCTCCGGCAACAACCGATTTGAAATTGGTTTCCGCCCCCTTGGAATCTGTCTTAGTTTCGTTAGAAACATTTATCAGCTTACCCATAAGATAAATGAGCTGAAATTTATCATTGAACGCTGTAAGCTCTACATTAGATACATTCGAAGCACCGCCAAAAACACGCTGTATTGTGTTTAGATATACTGATTTACCATTAGCTCCATTTCCTACTAAGTAAAGTGCTGACTGTAATATGTTTGTTGAATATAAAGCGTAACCCGAATATTCCTGAAGCAATTGGATTTTCTTAGGATAATCGAAAATTGAATTGATGAATTTATCCCAGTCACTTGAATAAGCATTTGGATTGTACGGATAAGGCAGTTCATATGATAAAAAATCATTTTCGTTATGCTCACGTAAAATTCCAGTTTCTATTTCAAATGTACCGTTAACGAAATTGATAAGCGGTTTCTCGTTAGGAATTTTATCCGTAACTGTATCTGCCTTGATTAATCCTAAAACTGAGTTTAATTTAGATAATGTACGTACTGAACTGTATTCCTGACCAATGTATTTTCTGCACTGTTCATCAGTTATAGACTTCCAAAAACGTCCATTATATTCCATGATGCCTAACGATGGATTATGAATGAATTTATGTTTTTTCATTACGACCTTTGCTATTTCATCGTCTGTTGATGGTTTTAATGACATAGCTTTTACCTCCTTAATCCACTCTTTTGACGCATCAGGGAAAATTTGTTCCCTGATTATAACATCAAAAATATCTATGATATCTGTACGTTTTATATAACGCCGATTATTAATTATAAAGTTTTCAAAATCTTCCTTATTTTTAAACATTTTAGCAAGCGATTTGATACCTTGCTCAGCATTTTGGATTAAAACAGCTAAACTCCCGCCGTCTTGATAATAGTCTGAAATATCCTTATATTTAGATGGGGGTGTTGATACCATGAACGGTATGTGATAGCTGAATAATTTTTTAGCCATTGAAACTGTAAACTGTCCGCCTGATTTATCGTTGTCGAACGTCAATAGGACCTTGTCAAAATTTTTAGCTATCTGTAATATATGTTTTGTTTGTTTTTTTGAGAAAGTTCCTCCCGCCATACTTAATACAGCGTAGTTTTCCTGATAGAACGATAAATAATCAAACGCTCCCTCAGCTAAAACGAGTACCGATTTATCACGGTTTAGTGTATCTAATCCAAAAATGTCATTTTCATTAAATCCGTCTAAATACGGTTTTTTATACTTGGGATTGGTTTTTGTTACCTCACCCATCGTTCTACCGCAGTAATAACATATATATCCGTTCTTCCACATAGGAATTATTAATCGATTTTCATCGAAATTAAATCCGATTTTTAATTTATTTATAGTTTCATCGTTGATTTTGCGATTATGTAAATATTTACGGTGTTCATCAGTTAAATTTTTATGCCATGCTTCGACTTTATTACATAGATTTTGTGTGTACTCTTTCCATTTTTCGGAATACTCGCTATTAGGTAATGGTATGCCAGTATATTCACTAAGAAATTTTATAGCCTGACCGCGATCTCCGTCATAGCTGTGTAATGCTAACAGATCAATAACATCACCGCCCTGCCCGTCGCTAAAAGAATACCAGTAATCATCGTTAATTACGCATGAATTAGGATTAGACCCACTGTGTAAGAAACTGGGACATCTATCCCCCGAGTTTTTAATAGGAAGTCCACAAACAGAAGAAGCTATCGCAACGCATGACGTAGCGTTTTTGATAGCCTCAAGGGTCACTTTAAATTCATTGTTATCGTTTGGCATTACGTACAAAAGCCTCTATCTGCTCAGGGGATAAATTTTTATACATTCTGTAAATATAAATTTTTTCAACTGTCTCACAAATGATTATCGTTAAAAGAATTATTGTTAGTAAAACAAATACATACATTCTAATATCCTCCATTTTGTCTTTCGTGATTTATTTTATTTTTCTTTAAATACATTTCGTAAATCTCATCCCATGTAAAACCAAAACGATGTCCTAAAGCAAACAATTTTTTAATCGAATAATCAAACCCCGACATTGATGCAATCGTTATTAACTCTGTGAATATATTGTCACGACTGTATGGATTACTATCAGGAAAACAATCATTATACGTGAAATTAATATCAATTTCGTTATAATTAAGTAAACTTACTGCAAAGTGCAGACAGTCAACATATTCCTCTAAAGCCTTTTCTTTATTGTCTACAGCTGATTTCTTCCAGTGTTTAAAATATGTTGGAAGTTCATTCATCAGCTCGCCTAGCTCAACGAATAGAGCTATACTCATTTTATTTTCAGGATATTTATTACCATTTAAAATACGTGTATCTAAAATAGTTTGTTGTTTTCTTATATACTCAAATTGTTCTTTAAATTTATTCATTATATTCCTCCTAAATAATTAGCGCATTGCACTGGAAAGAAACGGTTTTCTTCAAACGGACTATCTGATATAGTACCATCAATATATTTTCTATGAATTGCATTTTTAGAAATTAATCCGATTTGGCAAATAAGTTTTTCAATATCATCCCACACACACATACCTTCATGAAGGTCTTCAAATTTGTATGGTTTATGATTATAGACATCGCTTAACGCATAATCTAATGAACAAACTGTTCTTTCTAGTTCATTATTCGAATCACTTAATTCTTTTGCTTTATCGATAACTCTTTTTAATTGCTCATCAGCAACGCCCCAATTATGATATAGCATCTTAATATAGTCTATTAATTCATTTTTTGTTAAATTTTTTAAAGCGCTATCACTATGCAGCTTAAAGTGCTTAAATTCCGATGTATTTTCTTTTGGTTCAAAGCATTCTTCGATTAATTGGTTTATAACTAATTCATCATTTGACATTGTGCATCTTAATTTAAAATTACATTTATCACATAACTTTCTTTGTTTACACTCAATTAAATGTTCTAATGCCTTTTCACATTCTTCTTTATTCATCATAATCAAACCACCCCATAGCCACAAATATTTTAAATGCTTCTTTAGGCGATAAACATCTCTTTCCACTCTCTTCGATTGCTTTATAAATATGGTTGCAATCAACGATACGACCTAATGCAAAATCACCCTTAAATAGCGTACTTGCTATTACATATTTTTCCTCAACGCCTTTATACAACATACAATCAGGACATAATTTATCTAATAAAAGAATTAACTCTGTTTCTAGTTTTAATTGCTCTTTCTTACTCAACATTTTATTTCAACCACTCTTTCCATTGTTCTTTGTTTTTTATATCA
>ERZ1036460.154-NODE-154-length-43918-cov-11.542918_pt1 | contig 43918 bp, 35 predicted proteins | sample MGYA00514229_ERZ1036460 | MGnify/ENA primary metagenome ERZ1036460 (study PRJEB33795, sample SAMN09464921) | human gut metagenome | host: Homo sapiens | place: USA: Stanford, California | collected 2016-08 | study: EMG produced TPA metagenomics assembly of the...
TGTCTTTTGTTGCAATAGCACCTACATTTATTGCAATGACTTTGTCATCTAACCAACAAAATTAATTTAAGATTAATTTCTTTATACATGAAGTGACTTTTGAAAATTAATATTTTAAAATAGTATTTCTAATTAGGGAGTTATAAAATGTCAAACGAAATCGTATTAACAAAAGAACAAATCGATGAAGTCATCACAAGAATTGCTGATGAATTAAATACAAGATTTGAAAACCAAACACATATTCCAGTATTCATTAGCGTTTTAAAAGGTGCTGAACCATTTTTCAATGACTTAATTAAAAAATGTAACTTTGAAATGAAAATGGACTTCATTCAAGTTTCTAGTTATAGTGGAACTTCTTCAACAGGTGTTATTCATTTAAAGAAAGATATTACTGAAAATATTAAAGGAAAAGATGTTTATATTGTTGAAGACATTATTGATACAGGTCTTACACTTAATTATTTAAAACAATATATTCAATTAAACTATCAACCTAAATCTGTTACAATCGTTTGTTTAATCGATAAAAAACCACTCAGAAAGGTTGATTTAAAAGCTGATATAGTTGGTGTTACACTTAATCAAAATAAATTCCTTTGCGGTTATGGATTCGACTATAACGAACTTGCTAGAAATTATGACTACTTATTCGTTCCAAGCAAAAAACAACTCGAAGCTTGGGATAAATTATTAGCCGAAGACGAAAAAAATAAATAAATTTATATATAAAGATAGATTGTAAGGTCTATCTTTTTTTAAAAATTTCTTCCAATTATATCATATATAGAAAATAGATATTACTTTTTTACACTATTAAAAAATTTCTTTAAGGAAAATTGAAATTTTTCAAATTTTAACTTTTTGTGGATAATGAAAAGACCTAAAAAGGCCTCTAGGGCACTAGAATTTTAACTAGGGCAAAATTTTGTTCGATATGATGTTTAATACCTTAACGCAATTTTGTTGCCCCTAGCTAATTCTAGAGCCTTTCTTTAAGAATGCCTATTTAGGTCAATAAGCGAATTAATTAAATTAAAGTCGCTACTTGTTCTTTGAAATAGTCTTTTTAAGACGTTTAATTAAAGTTTGTTGAAATTAACAGCTTTTGGTGAAATTACAACTTTGTAGTATTTTGAAGCATACTTTTCTTGTACAAATTTATCAAACTCACTAACAAAATCATTTTTGATAAAGGCGAGAACCGTACCTTTAAATCCACCACCATGGATTCTTATTGCACCATGATCTTGAATGAAATTTGTAACAGTTTCAATAATATCTTGTGGTGAACCTTCAAATTCTCCTTTTACATAAGTATTTTCTAAATTTCTAAAACTTGAATCTTGTGATTTTCTAATTGCTTTTAAGAATGCTTCAACATCATGTTCTAAGATAGCTTTTTTTGCATCTAAGACATTTTGATTTTCAATAAAGAAATGTTTTGCTTTACGCTTTTCTTCATTAGTACATTCTAATTCATCAATTCTTCTATTGATGTCTTTTGTGTCGCACTCTCTAAGGAAATTTTTGCCTTCAAGTAAGTTTGCTACTTTATACATTGAATTAGGAATAGCCGCATATAAAGGTGTTAAATTTGAGTGATCTCCTTCACTTTTAATTAAATAAAGAGTTAAAGGGAGGTCAAAAGGTAAAGTCTCAATAACAGGATTAGTTGTATCTTTGAAATCGATATAGTTTGAACTATCAAATGAAGTACCTATTTGATCTAAAAGACCAGATGGCTTTTTAAAGTAATTATTTTCACTGAATTTTCCAATTTGAGCAATTGTTAAAGGAGTAATTTTTCCATTATTGAATAAATATGAAACGATATAACCAAATAAAGATTCAACAGCAGCACTTGATGAAACTCCTCCTCCATCAGGAATTTCACTAGTTATATAAGCATCAAATCCGCCAATCTTATATCCACTTTCTTTGAGTTTGAACAAAATTCCTCTAAGAATAGCTTTTGTTGCTGGTCTATCTTCTTTTTTATAAGATAAATCACTAATATCTAATTCGAAATAATCGTATCCAGCACTTTTAACTCTTACGATATTTCCATTATTTATATTTACTAATGCTCTAATTCTTAATGAGCAATTAGCAACTAAACAAAGTCCATGGTTGTGGTCGGTATGGTTTCCACAAATTTCAAATCTACCACCTGTATCGATGTAAAATGTAGGTTCTTTTTTATACAAAGTAGTAAAATTGGTTTTCATTTTTTCGATTTTCATAAAGAAATACCCCCAATAAATATTCTAAGGCCATTATTACCTTTTTCGTTTGGTTTAAATGTTGCTGTATTGATTAAAATGTTTTTACAAACATTCTCGATATAAGAATTTATATCTTGATCAATAGTAGTTTCATTATAATTTGCTTTTAATTCATGAATCATTGTTAAGAAAGAAGATAAGTCTTGATATTCATTTAAAATTTCATCGTCGTTAAGCTTCTTTTTTAAGCATGCCTTGATTTCGTTTTCTTGTCTGATAAGTCTTCCAGGTAAAATAAATAATCCCATCGCTTCAATAATTCCAATTCCTTCTTTTTTAATATGATGGTATTCAGGATGAGCGTGGAATATTCCATCTGGATATTTTTCATCACATCTATTATTTCTAAGAATTAAATATAGATAATATGTGTTTCCAACTTTTCTTGTCGAAGGAGTTATCGTGTTATGAGGAACTTCTCCTGTATGAGAATAAATATCATTTTCTGGATCATCATAATTTCTCCATGCTTTTAAAATTCTATCGGCAACTTCGATGATGTCGTCTTGACTTTCACTTGTTAAAAGTAAGCAGGAATTATACCAATCAAGTTTATATAATTTGACATTTTGAAATTCTTTTAATTCAAATTCAAATTCAGGTTTAGCTTTCATGATTGGGAGAAGGTGTTCACCTCCTTGAAAGTGTTCATGAGATAAAATTGAACCACCAACAATAGGTAAATCACTATTTGATCCAATAAAAAACGAAGGGAACATCGTAACAAAATCCGTTAACTTTCTAAAAGTTGAACGATCAATTTTCATATTGCTATGATTTCTGCTAAAAACGATGCAATGTTTTTTAAAATATCCATATGGAGAATATTGTAAGAACCAATCCGTTCCACCTAATGAAAGAGGGATTATTCTAATATTTTCTCTAGCTGGATGAGTAGCTGTACCTTTAAAGCCAAGATTTTCTAAGCAAAGTAAACATTTTGGATATTTTTCTTCGCCTTCTTTTGGTTTCACTAAAAGTTTAGCGATATCTTTGTTATTTTTTTCTGGTTTAGATAAGTTGATACTGATTTCTAAATTTTTGGATGGAAATTTTGTTTCCCAAACAATATTTTTATCAACATTTGTCTTTTGAAAATAATAGTTTTTAATCGATAAATCGTAAAGATAATCTAAAGCTTCAAAATCTCCTTGAGTTTTATAAATTGCTAAGAATTTCTTATTAACTTCACTAGGCCTAGGGGTAAGAATGCCCATAATTTTGACATACTTTAATTCAGCTTCTTTTGGAGATAACTTTAATTCATCAATTAAATAAGAATTAAGTTCTTTGATTAAACTATCAGGCACTATTAGATTCTTAATTTCATCTTCTTTTGAAGTGTTTAAAACTTCATTTGGTTTAGATAAATTAAGTTCTTCAAGAATTAAATTTCTAAAGTAAATTTGATCAAGTTCATCAGTTAATTCTAAATGATGTTTAGCATAAAGAATTAAATTATCTATTACATCTAAAATCATCAGGCTACTCCCTTCCTTTAAATTTATATGTAATATAGTTCTTATAAGTTTCACCTTTATGAAGAATTATTTCATCTTTATTTAAAAGGAATCTTTGAGGTTCTAATGCTATACCTCTTCTAATCGGACCGATATTTTCATTTTTAAATTCAACTGGTGATTTTGAATTATCAACATAGATATTTAATGATGAACAATCAGTGATAATATCCATCTTTAATTCTTTGTTACTGAGAGTGATTTTTCCTGGTAATTCACTAAAAGTAAATGTATCGTCGATTGTTCCTTTAAAGTCATGTTTTTCAATATATTCAAGACGTTTATTTAACTTATTTGATTTTTGGAAATTAAGTTCATCAGTAATATCTTTTAATCCAGTGATTAATAAATTTGGTTCTGTAATAGCTACTTTATTAGTATTCATTTTTAAGTAATGATCGCTTATATCACTAGAATTGAAATTAAAATACATGTGATTAGATAAATTTATGAAAGCAGCTTCACTTGGTGTTGTAGCTTTGAATAAAATCTTAAATTCATCTTTATCTTTTAAGAACGAGTATGTGACATATATTCTTAATTTACCTGGGTAACCACAATCATTAAGTCGAGTTGTGATATTAAAAGTAACATCAAGTTTTTTATTTGTTTCTTTAATCTTGTAATCCCAATTTTTATAAGAAATAGATTTAAACATACCACCATGAAGCGCAAAATTTTGACCAGGTTCTGGTGTTAAATGATATTCCGTTCCATCAATATATCCGTCTTTTTTAAGTCTTCCAGCGACTCCACCTAAAGTTTTACCAAAGTATTGACTTGAATAAAGATAATCATCAAGATTTTTTAAAGTTAAAATAACAGGTTTGCCATTAAAACTAAGTTCATAAACTCCAGCTCCAAAAGTAACTAAAGTTGCTTTTAAATTCTTTTCATTATCGATATGAATCAACGAAATTTCGTCTTTGTACTTTGTAATATTATATTTCATTCTTAAAGCCTCCAAGCCATATATTTTGATTATATATTTTTAGACGAAATAAAAAAAGTGCCATTATAAACAACTTTAATTTTAAAGTAATTTAATAGCACAATTTGAATGTTTAGTTTGCAAATTTAGAAATTTCTTTACTTGTAGCACCTTTTGACATGAGGGTCAACTTAGAAAGTTCATAACCAAATGCCACTGCTTCTTTAAGTTTTTTACCACTTAAATAGTAATCAATGACTCCACTTGTTAAAGCGTCTCCGCATCCTGTGGTATTTTCAATTGATTTAACTTCTTCGACATGAACTAAGTCAATTTTATATCGAACATTTGTTCCGAAATAAATATCTTTACTTCCATGACTTACTACTACATTTTGACAACCTCTAGCAAGAAGTCCACTTACTAAATCTTTATCGACTAGATCGATACCCATTAAAGAACGAGCTTCTTTAATGTTGCATTTAATTAAAAAGATTTGACTTAAGTAATCTTTAATTTTAAGTACTTTTACTGGTGAAATTCCATCAACAATATATTTTTTATTTGGAAAAGATTTGAATAAAAAATCAATGATGTCTTGATTTAAGTTTGTATCAATTGCGATATATTCATGAGAATCAATAAGATTACTATGTTCTTTTAAGAACTCAATCGTAATTGCATCATTTATTTTATTATCACAAATACTTTCTTTTAAGTCGTGATCTTCATCTAAAATAGCAACATAACTTCCGGTAGAAGCTTCAGTATTAGGTGTATAAATTTTAATACCTAAATCAAGAAGTTCTTGTTTTAAGGAAATACCTAAAGGATCATTTCCAATTGCGGTGATGAAATCAATTTGATTCCCTAATCGCGCAAGATTTTCCGCGATATTTCTCATTACTCCTCCGTTAGTAATAGAGACACTTCCAATATTTGAAGTGCCCTTGATGATTTTCTTATCGCTTTTAGCGATAAAATCAATGTTCGATCCACCGATTAAAAGTAATGAGTTTTTCATAAATTATTTTCCTCTTAATTCACTATATTTTTTAGCGATCTCAGCGCCTAACTTAGCGTTATTTAAAATAAGTTTGATGTTTGTTTCAAGACTCTTTCCGTCAGTTAATTCAACGATTTTTGAGAGCAAGAAAGGTGTTTCATCTTTTCCTTTAATTCCTAACGACTCCATTTCTTCAATTGCTTTATCGATTTCTTTATTAATATATTCTGGAGCTAATGAATATTCTTCTGGGATAGGATCGCAAATTAAAACACCACCATCTAAATGATAGTCACGTTTGCATTTAACGATTTCCGCTAATTCAAGCGGAGTCTTTGCGTTATAATCAACTCTTAAATCACTTGTTCTTGTGAAGAAAGCAGGTAATTTATCTGAATTATAAGCAATCACTGGGACACCTTTAGTTTCTAAGTATTCCATTGTTAAATTTAAATCTAAGATAGCTTTTGGACCAGCACAAATTACAGTAACATTTGTTCTTCCAAGTTCATCTAAGTCAGCTGAAATATCAAAAGTTTCATTAGCTTTACGGTGAGCTCCTCCGATTCCTCCAGTTACGAAGAATTCAATACCAGCTAATGCACTTAAAATCATAGTTGCACTAACAGTTGTAGCACCCCATTGCTTAGTTGCACAAATAATTGGTAAATCTCTTCTTGAACATTTTGTAATTCCTTTACGCTTACCAAATTCTTCAATTTCTTCAGGACTCATACCAACAATTGGTTCACCATTAATGATACCGATTGTTGCAGGAATTGCTCCATTATCTCTAATAACTTTTTCGACAGCTAAAGCACATTCAACGTTTTTTGGATAAGGCATACCATGGCTGATGATTGTAGATTCAAGAGCAACAACAGGTAATCCTTTTTCAACGGCATTTTTTACTTCTTTACTAATTTTCATTTACTAAATCCTCAATTCTTACTTGCATATAAAATCTAAGTTCGTCTTGGCGATAACCATACAAACTGATTAAGTTACCATTTTTTAAACCATAAAGCCACAACTTATCACCTAAAAATGATTGTTTAACGTATTCAACTTGTACAGTTTTAATGTTTTGAGTTTTATAGATGTCTAAAAACCAATCTAAATAATGTGTATTATTCATATGACCATTATGATCTAGCATCGAATAAGTAACTTCTACTTCTTTTAAGAAATTTAACTTTTCTCTAGACTCAATCGGTAATTTTCTCACTCTACCTTCAAAATAAGGTTCTATTGAGTCTAAATCAAGTCCGTCAAAAAGAGCAGGAGTTTCGACCGCAAAATCATTTAAATTCAAAACCATCCAAATTGATTTTGAAACACAAAGTAACTCTCCTTTTTCATCATAAAATTTTACTTCACGAGGATATTCAACAAAACGTTGTTTTGTAGGATAAGTTTCTAGTGTAATTGATTTCATATATTGAATAGGTTTAAGAAATTCAATATAGTTTCTCGTTATAACCCATATATATTTTTTAGCTATAAATTCATTAAAACCACAACCTAAAACATCAGCATGATTACCACTTATTTCTTGCGATAAATCTAAAACGCTAGAAAGTTTTAACCTGTCAGTTGTGTCAAATAAATTATTAGTTAACGTAAATGTTCTTTTGTATTTTTCATTCATACATAAATTATACATTTTTTAGTTAATTTTTTACTTAAAATTAACTTTCATGATCTTTAAAATCATCGTTTGTAGTAGCAGCAATGCTAAGATCATCTAAGTCATTTTCTTCGATTAAATCAGGATTATTTTTGAATGCAGCAAGTAAACTTACTGAGAATGTATTAGTAAAAATAAATAATTCATCTGTTGCTACAAAAGTTCCTTTTTCGAAATCTAAGTCAGAAATAAAATCATGATTTTCTAAATTTATTAATGAATTATTGAATTCTTTTTCATCATTACTCATGAATTTGACGAAATATTTTAAATCATCTTCTTCATTAGTCTTTTCTTTTTCTTGGCTAGCAAATGAAATCGCTTTTTTTACATCTTCAATTTTCACCAAACAATATGTGCCAGTTGTTTCTAATACATGTAATCCAACAACCATTATCGCAACAGCTAGTAATTTATCCTGTGTAGTTAATACATCCATGGATAAGCTTAAGTTCTCAGTTGCAACTTCAGTTAAGACTGTTTGATAATTATAAAAATATTTAAAGACGTACGAACAAGTCAACTTTAAGAAAAGTACTAAGTTTAAAACTGATTTTTCATAGCCTTCTAAATCTAAAGATGGGTCTATTTTTCCAAATTTTTTAATTTCTTGAATCGATGGAGTTGATGTAATATCAATTTTTGTACTGCAAAATCCTAAACCAAATAGATAATAAATTTCTTTACAATCAAAATCTAAGTTAGTCAATACACCTTTTGCTAATTCTTTTTCTTCTTCTCTAAGGTAGTATAAAAAATATAAAACATCAGATAAAAAATCAAAGAAACCAAATTTAAATCTATCAAATTCAGTTTTAGGGTCAATTTCTTCGTTGCTAAAAATTTTTATATAAGAATCAAAGAAGTTTTTTAAATATTCATTTTTGTATTTAGTTTCAAAAACAACTGCTCCAAATTCTCTGGCATGTTTATATTGCTCACATTTTAAGCATTCTGTAATGTACATTCCAACAGCAATAAAGTCATTACGTTTTAAATGTCCTAAAGTGTGTCTAGACAAAAAAGGCAAAGTTAATAAATCCATTTCCTCTTGTCTTTCAGTAATAGAAAGATCGTCGCGAAGAGAAAGATTATATAATCTAAAAATTGGCCGTGGATGTTTAAGGATTTTGCACAAACCAGGAACTAAATAATTATTTAAACCTTTTCTTGGGTCAAATTGTAATTCAAAATTATCGATTGCCTTTAGTAAATCATCCGGATTAATTGTAGACTCCGCTTTTAAAAAACTATTAGCGCTTTCTACACTAAGAATTTCTAGCTTATTTAAATCACAATATTCTAAATAATAATTTTCTAAAATTAACATAACCTAAATAAAAGTAAGGTTGATTCAACCTTACCTATTTTTATACTCCTCATATGAATAAAGTCCACACTCTTTAGGAGATAAGTTAGTTAAAACACTTCCTATAATGTTAACTTTTGTATTTCTAAGTTGTTTTACACATTCATTAACCATATCTTTAGTAGCATAGTTAAATCTTAAAACAAGAATAATGCCATCTAAGAATTTTGTAGCTAAGATTGTATCTGTGCCTACTAAAATTGGTGGACAATCGATAAAAACGTAATCGTATTCTTTTTTTAGTTCTTCAATTAATTTAACTAACTTTTCACTTTCGATAATTTGTGAAGGGAAAATTGTATGTTTTCCACAGTTAATAAAATCAATTCCGATTTTTGAATGTTTGATAAGTTCTTCTCTAGTACATTCATCTAAGATGTAATCAACAATACCTTTTTCGTTTGGTTTTTTGAAATAGAAATGTACTGATGGTCTTCTTAAATCAAGATCGAGAATGATTACTTTTTTACCTTTTTGAGCATAAACATTAGCTAAATTAGCTAAAGTTGTAGATTTTCCTTCGCTCATTGAAGCACTAGTAACACCAATAACATGTAATTTTTTATCGATATTGGCGAGCTCAATATTAGTTTGTAATCTTTGATAAGATTCACCAGCTAAACTTGATAAATCATCGATTAAAATTCTATCTTCTGAGATCTCGTACTTTTTATTTTTTCTCATTGCCTTCACCCCTATTCTTCTGAATCAGTTTTATTAAGTTTATCTAAGTCAGGAATAAGACCAATGACCTTGATTCCATAAGTTGTTTCAAGATAAGTTTTATCTCTAATAGTTTTATCAGATGAATTAGCAATAAACTCATAACATAAACCAATTATAAGACCGACAACTCCACTAGCTCCAACAACTAAGAATTTAGATGTTGATGAATCGTAAATATCATCTTCTCTAATTTCATGGTTAAATTCTAAAACATATGATGTAGTTTCTTTAATATAATTGATAGCTTCACTAGTGAAAGTATTTAAAACAACTGGAATTAAATTCTTTTCTTTAGATAAATAACTAAATTGAATAGTTAAATCATCTGGTCTAGACATTGTTAATTCTTTCATTAAATCTTTATAGTCAATAGGGACTTTAAAGTTTGTAGTGTCAGCAGATAACTTTGCAGCAGTTCTTTCATAAACTGTTCTATCATTAAGTCTAGAGAAGACATATTTTAAAACTTGTGAAGTTTCATTTAAATCAACTGATGCTTTATCTGTGTCAGTTTCTGTCTTTTCACTGAAATAATATAACTTTTGTGAGGCTTCGAACTTTTTAGGCACAACAAAATAAGCAGCTAAAACGCCAATAATTAAGCATCCAGCAATAATTGAAACAAGGCCAACCCAATATTTTTTAATGACCTTCCAAATGTCAGAAAAGCTCAACCCTTCATTTTCAACAACAACTTGTTCTTCCATATTTTCCCCTTTTCTATAGAAAAGTTACCTTTAAAGGTACTCTTATCTTTTATTAAATCATAATTTAATATAAAGTTAAACGATTATCATTTCTAAGCATTTTTGCTTTCGGTATTTTTATGTTTCATTTTAGATAAATAATAAAGACAAATTTTAAATAGGTAATCGAGCCCAATATATATAAAATAAGATAACACTAAATAAATTAAAACGATTAAATATTCCGGCCATGCATACGCATTAAAGTAAGAGAAATCAAAGAATGTTTTAAAAATTAAACTTATTTGTTCACCTAACCCGTTAGCACCTTTAAGATATTCAGGTTCTAAAAATACTTGAGGGAACGCTAATAAGAATAAAAGGCTGGCAATAAACCCGATTCCAAACACAATTTTTGTATATTTTGTAAATGGTCGACAAATCGATAGCAAAATGATAATCCCGGAAGTCGTAACATTCATAGTAATTATTCCCGCTAGATGTTCTAAAGAATAGAAAGCATTAATAATTACTGGAATTATCGCACCCACAAACATGAATATTCCGAAGCAGAATGATCGATAAAAAACTTTTGTAACAAATTTACCATCGTCCGTTTCAGGTTTATTATTCTCGATTGACAACAAGAAACCACATAAAGCGACAGAAATAAATTCATAAATATAAATCGCTTCAATTTCAATTGGCATCCCTTCTTTCATGAAGATAGAAGCCAAAGAGAATAGTCCAATGAAAATAGATTTTGTCAAGAACAAAAGAAGAGATCTTTGAATGTTAGTTACAACTCTTCTTCCTTCCTTTAAAACATCTGGTAAGTGAGAAAAATCATCATCAAGAAGGACAACATCACTTACAGATTTTGTTGAATCAGCTCCACTTTTTAAAGCGATCGAGCAATTAGCTTGCCTTAATGATTGAGTATCGTTAACACCATCTCCAACATAGCCAACCATTTTACCTTTTAATTCGAGTTGTTTAATAATTTCTTGTTTTTGATCAGGTGAAGTACGAGCAAAAATAAAGTATTTATCGATTAAATTCGGAATTTCATCTAATGAGACTCCTTCCATAGAAATCGCTTTATCATATTTTTTTGCACCAGCTTGTTTGGAAATTTGTTGAACTGTTGTGACGTTATCGCCGCTAATTATCATGATATCGACACCAAGTTCATCAAAATAAGCTAATGTGGATTTAATATTTTTTCTTAATTCATCTTTTAAAACGATAAATCCAATTGCTTTATCGTTATGAGTTAGTCCAATTACTCTAGAACCTTCTTCTAAATATTTTTTATATTTTAAAGAAATGCTTTTATCTTTAAAAATATAATCAGGAGCACCTAATGAATAGTAATCATTTTCAGTTATATAAACTCTAGATGATTTTTTAGTGCTATCAAATGGTTCGAATCTTAAATATTCTACGTTCTCATTTTTACCAAAATGATTTAATAAAGCATTACTTGTTGCATTACCATCAGTACTTGCTCCTAAATAAAAAGGCATTATTTTATTTAAATCTTCTTCACCTAAGTTAACAACATCTTCTACTATGAATTTTTGAGTAGTTAAAGTTCCTGTTTTATCCAAACATAAAGTATTAACTCTACTTAAATTTTCAATCGCATAAAGTTCTTGAACCATCGTTTGTTTTTTAAAAAGTTTAACAATCGATTGAGATAAAGTGATTGATGAAAGTAGAATCATACCGATTGGGATCATGCCAACTAAAGTAGCACCTGTTTTAGTGATTACTTCAGGAGTAAATACCCAGTGTTCTCCATTTACACCAACATAATAAGTTTTAATGAAAACAGCTAAAGTTGCTGGTACTAAGAAGAACAATAAATACTTAATGATTTTACTGATATTCTCCATTAATACTGATTTTTTCTTTTTGATGGAAGAAATTTTACCTTCCAATCTCGAAACATATGTATCTTTACCAACTTTATCAGCTTTAGCTTTACATTTGCCTGAAATAATATAACTTCCACTAAAGATTTCGTCCCCTACTTTTTTAAGTAAAGGATCACTTTCTCCGGTTAACATCGATTCATTTACGAGAACTTCACCTTCTTGAACGATCAAATCACAAGGTACGTCGTTACCGCTAGTTAAAACTACTAAATCATCAAGAACTATATCTTCTATATTGATAACTTCTTCTTTTCCATCTCTTATAACTGCACCTTTTGGATCAGTTAGAAGTTTCATTTTTTCTACTGTACGTTTTGAAATTTCTTGAGAGATAATCGAAGTTGTTGCGTTACAAATAATGACAAACATAAAGCCATATTTAGTAACTGGAATATATTTTAATCCATCAGGATAGAAAAGTTGAAAACCTAAAAACACTAAAGCAAGGCAATATAGAATCACATTAAAAAAAGTAAAAAAGCTTGAAAAAATAATTTGAAAATGTGTTTTCCCTTTTACTTTTACACTTTTATTTATTAAATTGGCCTCCTTTCTTGATAAAACTTCTTCAATAGTTAAACCTTTATCTAAGGAAGGATTATATCTAATTACACTTTCTAAGTTAGATTTATTAATTTTCATTTTTATTAATTATCTTCTTCTTCGTTTCTTTTATTCCGATTTTCTTCATCTACAACACTAACTTCATTTGTAGTACTCCAATCAGATAAAATAGTAGCTTTATTTTTTTGAAAATATTTTATTTCATTAATGACTTCTTGAGAGAAAATTTCTCCTGGAATAATGATTGGAATTCCTGGTGGATAAATCATAATCATCTCTTTTGAAATACAATTTAATGCATCATCTAAAGCAACCGCTTTTAATGGAGCGTGATAAGCGACTCTAGGGCGAGTTTTCATTTGTGGGAATCCACTAACAAAATGTGGGTTCATATTATATTCAACAGAAGGATCGTAATATTTATTACTAATATCGGTTAAAGCATCAACAATAGCATCAACATCTTTTTGTTCGCTTCCAATAGTAAATAAAAGTAAGAAAACATATGTTTCAGCAAGTTCAATTTGCACACTATATTTATCTTTTAATAATTTATATAAATCAAATCCGCTAATAGAAAGTTTATCAAGTTCAACACAAAGTTTAGTTTCATCATAACTATAAGCTTCACAGTTTGATAAGAAATAGTCTTTTGAGTGAGCTCTAAAACCAGGGATTTTATCAATTCTTTCTTTAGCTTGCTTAGCTAATTTAATTGCGTTATATATACTTCTACTGCCTTTGAAAACTAAATATTTTCTTGCAGCATCTAAACTTGCAATAAGCATTGATGATGGCGAAGTCGTTGTAATTAAATTGAAAGATTTAATGATTTCGTATTGAGAAATTCTATCTCCTTTAGATAAAAGGATTGATGATTGAGTTAAACTGCCACCAGTTTTATGAATTGATAAAGTAGCCATATCAGCTCCAGCATCCATCGCTGTTACTGGCAACTTATTTGAAAAATAGAAATGGCTTCCATGAGCTTCATCAACTAAAACAACCATATTATGTAAATGAGCATATCTAACTACTTTTTTAAGATCACAAGTTGCACCGAAATAAGTTGGATTAATAATGAAAATTGCTTTAGCATCTGGATTTTGATCAATAGCTTCTTTCCATTGTTTAAAAGTTGGTTGATTAACGATTTCAGTTGCTTTATCGATTTCAGGCATGATAAAAACTGGAATCGCTCCACTTAAGATTAATCCATTAATCGCGCTTTTATGTACGTTACGAGGCATGATGATTTTTTCTTTAGCTCTTACGGCTGACAAAATCATAATAAGGTTACCACTTGTCGATCCGTTTACTAAAAATTTAGCATGATCAGCATGGCATGCTTTAGCAAATAAATCTTGAGCTTCTTTAATACATCCAGTTGGGTGCATTAAATTATCCATTCCTCTAGGCGCATTTACATCATTTTTATAAACGGAATGAGAAAAAATCTTATCGAAATCAGTTCTAATTTTACCCTGATGGTGACCAGGAACATCAAACACAGTTGTATGTTCGTTTAGATATTTTTGATAAGCGTCTAAGTAAGGAGTTTGTCTTTGTTCGTTTTTCTCTTTTTCATTCATAATTTAATACCTTGAATATTATAAACATTATTAAATAATTTTTTATATATAATAATAAATTTAAGTGATAAATTAATTTCAGAGAGAAAAATTATGAAAATTTTGGTAGCAAGTGATAGTCACGGCGATAGTAATATCCTAAACGACTTAAGAAATGAAAGATTCGATGTAACTTATTTCTTACATCTAGGTGATAGTTGTATCCCAAAATATTTATTAGATAGTTATTGCGCAGTTAGAGGTAATTGCGATTTTATAGACCTTCCAAAATTTAAAGAAATTGAGATTGAAGGTTTAAAAATCCATATGGAACATGGTGATGGATTTAGATTAAATTTCGATAAAGAAAAATACATTAAAGAACTTAACTGCGACATCTTTTTATCAGGTCATACTCATAAAAAGTTAGCAACTAAAGTTGGTGACACTTATGTTTTTAATCCAGGTAGTTTAACTAGACCTAGAGATGGTGAAAAAGGAAGTTATTTAATTTTAGAAGTTGAAAATAAAGAACTTAAACATTTTGAATTTATAGAATTATAAAAATGAGTCAGTATATTAAATTCTAACTTAGTCAACATATATCATAGTTGGTAGAACTTCAGTTATTGAAATTAAAGTAAAACCGATCATTGATACACTAGATTCTTAAAAAATCTCGATGCAGTCGATGTTTTATCGACATCATTAAAAAAGATTGATTATGAATATATAGAGTAATTTGTAATAAAAACTCATCTATATTTAAAAAAGGAGAGGATGAAATAACTCATCAAATCCATATCTTTAATTACGACGATGATTTTAGTATATATAGGCATTTAATAGTAAAATATTATTTATTTTGTAGCAGAGAAGAATGCATAAAAAATAGAAAAAAGTCCTCGATTTTTTTAAAAGACGAGAGCAAAATTAATTAATTAAGTGATTCTAGAATAGTTTTAGCGACTTTATGTGCGCTTGCAAACGCAAACATTAAATTATAGCCACCACAAAGACCATCAACATTTAAAACTTCACCGATTAAGAATATATTTTTTTCTAAATTACTTTCAAGGTTTTCATTGACGTTTTTAATGCTAACTCCGCCAATAGTAACTTGTGAATCATTAAATGAATACGATTCTTTATAAGTAAATTCAATATTTTTAATATAGAGAGCCAATTTTTTTAATTCGCTTGGTGAATAAATATATGGATTTTTAACTCCACTATTTTTTCTAATATATTCAGTGACTTCTTTTGTGAAAATTCCGCTTAAGAAAGACTTGTTACTAATTGGATTTAATAAAGTGAATTCTTTGAATAAATCATCTGCATTTTTGTCAGGTGCTAAATCAATTCTGATAATTGCTTTTTTAAATTTATTACTACGAGCAATCATTGAAGCACAATTAAAAATTGCGATACCACTTAAGCCATCTTTCTTAAATTGGACTTCTCCAATTTCTTCATAAACAACTTTTTTATCAATAACTAAAGATACTTTTCCTTTAACTCTTTGATTTTCTAACGTTTTTGTACTTTCAATAGTTCTAATTGGACAAAGTCCAGGTTTTCCTTCGATAATTTTATAACCTTTTTTACTTAAAACAGATAAAACTGAAGTTGCTCCACCTAATTGAGGTGCGCTTCCATTACCACTTGCAATAACAAATTTATCAAAACTGAAATTCTTTTTACTTGTCGTGACTTTAACTTTGCCATCAACAATATCATAATCAATTAAATTCTCGTTATTAACAAAACGAATCTTATTTTGCTTTGCATAATCCACTAAATAATCTAATAAATTTTTTGCACTTAAAGAATATGGATAAACTAAATTGTTAATATTTCTTGTGAGTACACCAATGTTTCTTAAAAAATCGATTAATTTCTCTGAGTCAAATTCTTCAACTATTTTTCTCCCCTCTTCATTGTTGTAACTTGATTCAGTTATTTCGGTGTTAGCTAAATTACATCTTCCATTTCCAGTAGCTAAAAATTTACGACCAACGTTAACGTTTTTATCGATGACAACCACATCAAAATCTTGGTTCTCAAATTTAAGCATCAAAGCCAAAAATAATCCTGATGCTCCTTGACCTAAAATTCCTACTTTCATATTACTTATATATTAACACTCTTTGTAATATAATTTAATACTGTATGTTTTACGCAATTTTATTTAGTTTATTAGGAACCGTCGGTGGTTCTATACTTGGTTCTTTAATTGGCTTGCTTTTTAAGGGCATTCATAAAGAAGTTCTTAGCTTTCTTTCAAACTTCTCTTTAGGTTCGTTACTTGGGCTTACATTAATAGAAGTTTTCCCTGAAGCTTTAGAACATATGCATCAAGCAATTGATAATTATTTCTTGTCTACATTAGCTGTAACAGGCATTGTTTTAGGTGTTGGCATTTTGTTTTATTTATTACATGAATGCACCCACTTATTAACTCATCATCATAAGAACGACAAAGAAGATGAATCAAGTTGTGGTGATCACGCTCATTCCGTTGAGCTTTTCGAGGAAAAATCATTAGGTTTTGCAAGTTTTCTCTTCTTTATTGCGATTTCAATCCACAATATACCAGAAGGATTAACTCTTGGTGGTATGTTTTTAATCGATGAAGAAATTCCTATCAATGGTATTGTTACTTCTATTATTTTATTGATACATAACGTAATAATAGGTTACACAATGTATAACTCTTTTAGACTTCATAATAACTCAAAAGCGTTCTCCGCTATGATCACAACTCTTAGCGCTTTACCAGCTTTCATTTTTGCATTAATTGGGTATTTCATCACTTCAATATCATTATCACCAGTCTTTATTGGTTCATTATTAGCTGTCTCAACTGGTAGCTTATTATACGTTTTATTCATTGAAATTATACCAATTGGATTAAAAGACCATAAAACAAAATTAAGTTTCATTTATGTCTTGCTAGGCATAATTTCTTTTGTTTTACTTATATCATTAGGAGGACATTCACATTAATGGAAAAAACTATCGGATTAGTTATCGCAACAATTAGTGAATTCAAAGCTATTTTCGGTAACAAAAATATCAGCTATAAAACTATCGAAAATTCCCCTTTCGTTATTGAAGAATTAGAAATCGAAGGTAAAAAAATTATTGCTATAAATTCGGGCGTTGGTGAAGTTTATGCTTCAATGGCAACTCAATATTTAATTGACCATTATTCTCCTTCACTTATTTTAAATTATGGTGTGGTCGGTTCTTTAAGAGATGACTTAAATTTAAAATCAACAATCATTATTGATCAAATTTTTGATTATGAATTTGATACAAGCGCGATTGATAATTGTCCAGTCGGATATAGAGACGAATTTAAAAGCATCTATATCAAAGGAATTGATGAAAAATATAAAACATTTATTCAAAAAACTTTCCCAAATTTAGAATTAGTTAATTGTGCTTCAGGAAATAAATTTATTGCTGATGTAAAAATTAAAAATAACTTATTTAACAAATATCACTGCTCGATTTGCGAAATGGAAGCTCTTGGTATTGCGTTAACAGCGATTAAAAACCAAATTCCTACAATTTTTATTAAGGGAGTAAGCGATACTAAAACAGGTGGAGCTGAAGAATTTTCTAAAATGATTAATGAATCTTCAAGCACTACTTTTGAATTAGTTGTTAAATTAATTAAACACATTTAACATTTAAAGCAGTAAAAAAGAACCTTCTTTACAATTAACTTTATTTTATATCAATAAAGGGCGCTTTAAATTCTAGTGGGGAAACCAGGGGAGAATGAGCATTAAAATTTTAAATTTTAACGGGGACTATTTGGTCCTCGTTTTTTCGATTAATAAAACTCTTTTCTTTTACTTTCCACGTGCTCCACACTGTGGACAATACCTATCATGTTCAGGATTAGTTTCACCAACGATTACGTAGTCACTTTCATTTTCAATGATTTCATTTGATACAGTAATTTCTTTATAATCTAAATTTAATAATGCTAAAATATTTTTGCTATACAAGCTTATAGCTCCTTTCTTAATGCTTTCTCCCAAAGAACATTATGAAAGGTTTTTTATAAGAATAAACGGAGATTGAAATTTTCAAAATCCCCGTTAGATTTTAAAGAGCCCAATAAAGTAACCTCGAAGGTCTTTTTTATTATTCAAAAACTTTTCTTAAAATTTTAGGATCGATTTTTGGTTTGCCGCTTTCATCGAGCAAACCATTTTTTTCTTGTTGGACATCTCTTAATTGAGTGTAGCAATAACCTTGGAAATTATATTTTTTTATCCCTTTTACAAGATGATTGATTCTTTCTACGAGTTCTCCATCGTTTTTAGCACCTGAATTATAACCCCATTCATTACCATTAAGTTCTTTAGCGATAGCAATTCCACCAAACTCACTCATTAAAACTGGTTGATTTTGGTATTTTTCTTCATAAGCAAAGAGCCTTCTTGGTTGAGGAAATTTTTCTTCAATTGAAGAAAAATCGTTATATAATTTTTCAAAATTTTTATCATCAAAAGCGTAATCATGAACACCGATAAAATCAGTTGTTCCAACTGCTTCCCATCCATCGTTTGTAGAAATTAATCTTGTAGGATCAATCGCTTTAGTTATGTAATAAAGTGATTTGGCAAAATTTTTCATTCTGTCATCATTAACAATTTTACGTACACCCCATGATTCATTTAATGGGATATAACTAATAATTGACGGATAATTAATGTGTTGCCCAACTGCTTTTAACCAGCAATTTGAAATGTTAGAAATTTCTCTATTTGTAAACATATAAGCACTTGGACATTCTAACCAAACTAAATAGCCAAGTTCGTCTGCAAAATAATAAAAATAAGGGTCTTCTATTTTTTGGTGTTTTCTAGCTCCATTAAATCCAAAATCTTTAGCTTTCAAAATATCATTTTTTAATTCATTGATACCTGGAGAAGTAAGCCCTCCTTCTGGATAATATCCTTGATCAAGAATTAGTTTTTGATAAAGTGGGGAATTATTTAAAAGTATTTGTCCATTTTTATCAATTGAAATTTTCCTCATCCCAAAACGAGTTTCAACAGTATCTAAAACTTTCTCATCTTTATAAATTGTAACTATTAAATTAAATAAATTAGGGTTAGATAGCTTCCACAAGTAATCGTCATCAACAAAATTATCGTCATTAAATTTGATTGAAATTTTATCATAAGAGTCACGAATTTCTTTAACGCTATCATGAACAATTTTGTTTTTGAAGATCACTTGGTATCTAATTTTATTAGCGCTTTTCTTGTTAAGTCTTGTAAATCCTTCAACACTAAATTCATCAATGTTAGGGAATACAGAAATTTCTTCAATGAAATTTCCTTCAAAGAATTCTATCCAGACGCTTCCGTAAATACCTGAATTAGGATAATACCAACAGCCGTATTGCACATCTAAAGGACTTTGTTTTCCTCTTACTTGATCTAAGTCATTAGTATCGATAACTTTTATAAAAATTTTATTCTCACCTTCATGAATAAAATCACTAATATCAAACGAAAATCTATCAAAGCCTCCAATGTGAGTGCCAATAAATTTGTCATTGATGTAGACATAAGTCTCATAATCAGAAGCATTAAAATGTAGTAAAGCTCCCTTTAAAGCTTCTTTTTGAGTAAGATTAAATGTTTTTCGATAATATAAAACATCATAATGATCTTTAATATTTATTCCGCTAAGTGGGTATTGATAGCTAAATGGTACTTCGATTTTATAATGTTTTAAAGCTGATAAATCTACTAAACTAGATTTATCATTTGTCATCCAAAAATCCCACTTGCCATTTAGCATTTTCCGTTCAGATCTCTTAAATTGAGGACTTGGATATTCGTTTCTTATTACTTTCATACCCATATTCTCCTTCTAAACTAGATAAATGCAAAACTGTTGTTCCAAAGTCGTTATATGGAGGATTTATAATTAAACCGAAATTCATTAACAATTCACCGGTAACAACAATGTTTAATTCTTTAATTTTATATTTATATTCACTATTCAAACCTTTTAATTTTAAACGTTTAATTGGTAAATTTGGTCTAGTAAATATTTCCGAAAACACCAAATAACTTTCTTTCTTATCTTTCGATACAACTTGCATCGAAAATTCATTTGTATCTAAAGGACTTCTTAATCTATATAAGTCGCCATTTAAGATAAGCTTTCTATCTTCTTTATATGATGCGATATATTTAGAAATTTCTTCTTTGTCATCTTTGCTTAAATTAACAGGATTAAATTCACAACCCAAATCTCCTAAAGATGCAACTGCATATCTAGTAAATAGAGGTGTCATTCTATTTGTTTGATGATTTGGGCAGCTAGAAATATGATTAGACAATGTATTTAATGGATATATAAAACTTGCCCCATATTGAATTTTCATTCTTTCATAACCGTCTGAATCATCACTTGTCCAAATTAAAGGCGAATAATAAAGGATTCCTAAATCAAATCTTCCACCTCCGCTAGAGCAGCCTTCAATTAAAACGTCAGGAAATTCTAAAGACAAACGTTCATATAAATCATACATTCCTTTAACAAATTCAATATATTTTGAAGAAGAAATAACATCACTCAAAGGTCTATTCATATCCCATTTTACGTAACTTATATCATATTTATCCAAAATAAGTTTCATGGAATTATAGATATAATCCACAACTTCTTTATTTGAAAAATCAATAACATATTGAGTTCTAAGTTGTATTCCATCACGATTTAAAGTGTGCAAAGCCCATTCAGGATGTAATTTAAATAAATCACTATCTTTTGAGATAGCTTCAGGTTCAAACCATAAGCCAAATTTAAGACCGTATTCTTTTGTAACTTTGATGATGTTTTCAAGTTCATTAGGTAATTTCTTTTTGTCAAAAACCCAATCTCCTAAAGATGTTTTATCGTTGTTTCTATTTTTAAACCAACCATCATCCATTACAACTGTATCAATTCCTAAATTTTTACTAGATTTAATAAATTCAATAAATTTATTTTCATCAAAATCAAAGTACATGCTTTCCCAGCTATTTAAAACAATTGGACGATCTTTATCTTTAAAATTAGGATTTAACAGATGTTCTCTTATTAAATCGTGGAAGTTATGAGTTAAGCTAGTTAATCCGTTTGAAGAATAAACCATAACTGCTTCAGGCGTAACGAATTTTTCATCTTTTTTTATAATAATTCCATCATCTAAAATATTAATTCCAGCCGTTATTCTTAATTGATTCTTTTCATCGCATTCAGCCTTCATAGCAAAATTACCACTATATACAAGAGATAAGCCAATAGCTTCGCCATTATCCTCATCTGTATTTTGATAAGTAATTCCTAAAAAAGGTTGATGTTGGTGAGAACTAACTCCTCTTGTGGACGAGAACTCATAAATTCCTTTTTCTAAATGTCTCTTTGTTAAATTAAATTCATTTCCCCATCTGCCATTTAAATCAATTAAATTATAATCATCAATTGGGAGATCTAACATTAAAGAGGATAGATTTAAAATTTTGATTTCGTCTTCATTGTTATTAATCAATTCTGCCTTTGTAACTAAAGAATTTTCAAACACAGTATAATATAATTTCAATGTAAGTTTAGCTACTTCGTCATACATTTTTATGACTAAAGTCTCTGATTTTCCTCTAAAATGAGGATATTCTTCATTTAAATCGCCATTTATGATTTTATAATCCTTATAAATAAAATCTGTATTAAAAAAATTTTTCCCTTTAACTAATACACTAGGAATTCTAAAATCAGCTCTACCGAATTCACCAATTTCATATAGTTGACAATCATGATAAAAATAAGGGAAATGTTCTTTTGTAATTAAACTTATATTTTCTTCTTTAGTAGAATTTATTCTTTTTCCAAAATATGTATGAACTAATTTTCCATCCCATACATTGAAAGCATAAGAATAATTTTTACCTCCTAGAAGAAATAAATCACCAATTCTTTGTATCATAAAAATACCTACAATTTTTCAATTTCAATGCCTGCTTTATAGAGTTCTTTGACATACAAATCATAAACTTCCAATTTTGGATGAATGCCATCTTCTAATTTAAGCCAATCAATTTGAGGAGCTATGTCTACAACTTTTAAACGATCTTTATTTACAGCCCATTCTTTTATCTTTGAATTAACGTAATTAACATCATCATATTTTGCTTCGGCGCCTTTATATGTTCTATGAGATGTTGTGTAATAGTAGATGTTAGTATTTTTAAAGGTATCTAACATCTTTGTAAAAAGTCTTTCTAAAGAAGAAAGTGTTTGTTCTTTAGAAGCGTTTAAATCGTATGCATTATTTGTTCCACAATTCATTACAATATTTTTTGGTTCTTTATTGGCTAAAAAAGAATCAAATAACGCTTCCCAAGTAAAAGTTGTAGTTCCTCCAATTCCAAAGCATAGTGCATCTTTTCCATCAAAACTATGTGTATAGAAATTCGTCCAAAAAGCAGTATCGAAGAATGAATCGCCAATAAAAAGTGTAGATTTACCATTTCTTCCTTTTGAGCTATACAGAGCATCATTTTGTTTAGCTTTAGCTTTCCATTCATCTTTCAAAACTAAATATTGTTCTATATTTTCCATATTATCTACCATTACCTTAAAACTTGTTTCATAATGTTCTGTTTTCGCTGTAACATTATGTTCTCCTATTTCTAAAGGAGTAATAAAATAATTTTCATCAATTTTTAATTTTGTTGAATCATATTCGTAAGTAATCTGATCTATTGATAACCCATCGGCAAAAACAGGGGTAATTTTTACCGATGGATAATCAAGCCATGCATATGTGTCACAAATTGTGAACGAATAATCCTTAGCTTCAACCTTTTGACAACCGACTAAAGCAAATAAAAGTGTTAATATAGCGGTTTTAAAAAATTTATTTTTCATATTAAATAACTCTTTCTCCGCTAATAGGATCGAATACTCTTAGCTTATCTAAATCGAAGACAATATCAATAAGTTCGTTATTGTTGACTCTATGGGCTAAGCCACATTTCATAATAACTTTTTGTTCATTAACATTTAAATAAACACAGTATTCACTTCCTAATAATTCCACAAATTCAGCTTTCATAGCTAAAGCATTACTAAGATTACTTATTTGGTCATCTTTAAGATGAATATCCTCAGGTCTAATTCCGATAAATGGAGTGAATAAGCTTTCATCTTTGTTATATTCGCTTAAAAACTCTTCGATAAGAACAATATTATCATCATACAAGGTGTGACCTTGTTTATCTTTCTTATGACCTTTTTTCTTATCTTCTAAAGATAAGTTTTTATCTTTGTTTGTGCTAACTAATCCAGATTTAAATTTCTTAAGTTCGCCAGCGATTCTTAAATCTATTTTTTCTAACTCGCTGATTACTCTATTGAAAATTGCTTTTAAAGCCTCAAAATTATTTAATTTTACTTCTTCATCAAGTTGAGTAAAAAGCTCTTTATCTAGATTATAAAAATCTATTATAGTAGAGAATTCAGTTAAATCTTGTTTTATTGATGTTGTCAAAACTCTGATTACATCGATATTTTTCTTCTTAAACAATTTAATCTTTTCTTTAATTCTTTCAATTAATTTAGAAGTATCATACTTCGAAACTTCTTTTTTAATTTCTTCTAATCTATTAAAAACAACTTGTCTATTTTCGAATTCATTAAATTCAGATAATTTTTTATTATAATTAATTAAGGTTTTAAATTCACAGATTGTTTTATATGAATTAAAAACTTCTCTAACATCATTTTCATTGTATTTAGATGAATTGATGTATTTATTAATAACTTCAATTTTATTAGCTAATTCACGTTCACTAGTAAAATCTACTTTTTGTTTTAAATTGTTAAATAATTCTCTTCTTTCTATAATGTGAGAACTATATTTTTTAAGTACATCTGCTTTCAAGGATAATTCTTGTCCGTTGATGTCAATTTTATTGTCTTTTATAGGTACTCTAACAATATTCATTGGTGGGTTTCCAATAAAAGACGCAACAAATACATTGCTAGGATTATTATAAATATCGATAGGTTTCCCTATTTGTTGGATTATTCCTTTATTCATAATAACAATTCTATCTGCCATTGTCATAGCTTCTGTTTGATCGTGCGTTACATAAATTGTCGTTGCGTTAATGTTTCGATGTAATCGAACAATTTCACTTCTCATTTGAACTCTAAGCTTTGCATCTAAGTTTGACAAAGGTTCATCCATCAAGAAAAGTTTAGCATTTCTTACAATAGCTCTACCTAAAGCAACACGTTGTTGTTGACCGCCACTTAACTCTTTAGGTTTACGGTCTAAATAAGGGCCTAAATCTAAAATGTCAGCAGCTTCATAAACTTTTTGTTTTACAATATCGTTAGGAACACGGCGTGCTCTTAAACCAAAAGCAATATTTTCGAAAACATTTAAATTAGGATAAAGCGCATAGCTTTGGAAAACCATTGCGATATCTCTATCCTTACTTTCTAAATAATTTGATAAAACGTTATCAATATATAAATATCCATTAGTAATTTCTTCTAAACCAGCGATCATTCTTAACGTCGTAGATTTACCGCATCCACTAGGACCAACTAAAACAATGAATTCATTCTTTTCAACTGATAAATTAAAATCAAAAACAGCTTGAACTTTATTATTATATACCTTATCTACATGCTTTAAAGATACGAATCCATCGACACTTTTATCAATGATTCGATGATTGTTGTCTTCAAAAATTTTCTTTGCTTCTTTTTGAGTCATATTCTTTTCCATATTTCACCTCTAGCCTTTAAGGCCACTTGTAGCAACACCTTCGATAATTTTATTTTGAGTGAAACAATAAATGATAATAATAGGAATTGCGCTAAACATCGCGCCAGCTAAACTTAAGCCAATCGAATTTACAGTTTTTCCACCTGCTAAATACGCAATACCAACTTGTAATGTCCATAGGCTCTTATCAGCTGTTCCTAAAATAATTTGAGGCCATAATAAATCATTCCAAGCACCCATAAAACAAAACAATCCTTGAACTAAGAAGACAGATTTTGCTAACGGTAATACAATTTTCATAAATATTTTTGGATCACTCATACCATCCATTCTAGCTGATTCAATTAAATCTTTTGGAATTCCTAAATAGAATTGTCTTATTAAATATAATCCGCCAACTCCACCTAGCCCAGGAAGAATTAAAGCCCATAAAGATTTTGCTAATTTTAAATTTGAAATATTTGATAATTGAGGTGTCATCGTTGCAACTCCAGGAATAACCATGGTAGCAATAACAAATCCAAAAATAACATTTCTGAATTTAAAATCCATAAAGACAAATGCATAAGCTGCTAAGCCAGCAACAAATAAATATAGGAATGTCGAAATTGTCGAAACAAATAAACTATTTAAAACCCATCTTTCAACTGGTAATCTTGTGCCATCTACATCATATTGATTGAATAAATTAATATAATTTTCAAAAGTAAATCCATCTGATGGAACCAATTGTCCAGGCTCATTTTCGAAAGCATATAAAGATGTTAATGAACCTAACACCCCAATTAGTAAAGGAATTAACCAAATAGCGCAAAATATAATAAGAATTATAAATACGTTAATTTGTACAAGATTCTTTGAAAGATATCTTGAAAATTTATTTCCGTTTAATGCATTTTTTCTTTTAAGTCTTAATACAATTAAATCAAATGCTGTAATAAAAATAGTAAAAACAACAAGAGCTATCAGTAAACCACTAATCCAATTATTCATTAAGTTTACCTCCTGTTGAACATATATTTTTTTCTTTTTTATATTTTTTAAAATCTAAAGAGATTTTATCTTTTGTTTTTCTATCTCTCATTAAGAAAAGTTGTAATCCAGCGATAATCCCTACAAAGATACCAAGTAATAATCCCATTGCACTAACCATGCCATAAATTTCAAAGTTAGTCGAATTAATAAGACTTTGTAGATACCACATTATTGTCATTGTTGAGTTGAAATTTTGACCATTAATGTTTACATTAGGACCACCGTTTGTAAGAACATAAACCTGTCCATATAAGCCAAAATAGCCAATAATTGTGGTGAAAATGCAAATAATTAATTGGTCTTTAATCGTTGGAAGAATTACTTTAAATACTCTTCTTATACCAGTACATCCATCAACATTCGAAGCTTCTAATAGAGATTTATCAATATTTTTTAATCCAGCGGATAAGATGATAAAGTTTCCACCTCCTCCACCCCATAAACAGAGTAAAAGGATAATAAACCAGGCTGTAGTTGGACTTCCATTGAGCCAATCAACATTTCCTCCAAACCATTGATTGATGTAGCCAAAGTTTTTACTAAACAACGCTATAAACATAACACCACTAGCGGAAACTGGTAAAATCGATGGTAAATAAATTAGCGCCCTAAACCATTTATAACCAATCGGTTTCATATTTATTAACACTGCTAAGATAAGTGGAATAATAATATTTAATGGAACGATAATTAGTGAAAATAAAACTGTATTTTTCATCGAGTACCAAAAATTTATATTATAGATACTATTTGAATTAGTAAGAATCGTTATAAAGTTTTGAAATCCTCTCCATTCATTTTGAGTATAATCACTAATTGAAAACTTCATAAGTGACATCACTATTCCATAAAGCAACGGATAAATACAAAATAGCAAAAAGAAGAATAAAAATGGTGCTAGAAAGAGAAACGCTAGACCATATCTTCTATAAAAATCTGTTCTTTTGCTTCTCTTTAAAGCGTAATCATTCAAAGTTGTGTTTTTGTTCATATTAGAGATCTTCTAATGAATCGATTTCTTTAAGGGCTTCATTATATCTAGTATCAACTAGATCGCTTATTGAAATATTATTTTTACTTTCTGTAAATGTATCAATATATACATCCTTAAGTTTTTCATATACTTGTGAATAGTAAGGAGTATTTCCTAACATTTTAAAGTTTTCTGGAGAACCAAATTCTTTTAAATATTCTTCATAGAATGGTTGTTCTTTATATTGTTCTGATTCTAAAATAGCTTTACATGCTGGTAAATGGCCGCCTTCTAAATATTGAATTGCATTTTTTGTCATGAATTCACTATATAAAGCTGCTCCAACACGTTTTGTTTTACTTTGAACAGTTCTTGTAATAGCAAAACAATGTCCAACTCCATAAATATCATCTGCATAATCTTTTGTTTGATCAAATGCATATAATTTTGACATATTCATAATACCTAATGGTTTAAATTTATTGCCATCAGCATCAACTTTTTCGCCTAAAACACTATTATATTCATCGAGTCGTGATTTACTCCACCAAGGACCTTCACAGCTAAATACTGCTTCACCTTTAGAAAGCTTAGACCAAACAGTATTAGCATCATTATCGTTGCTTACAAATTTGCCTTTGTAGTCAAATCTATTTTTACCATTATTATCTTTTAAAGTACTTTCACCACTTTGCCAATCTCTAAACATTTGCATTGTATCTTTTAAGCCTTGTGTATTCCAAGCTGGTTTGCCTTTATCATCAGTTAAAGTTCCTCCGTTTTGGAAAACTGCCGTTTGAGGAATCCATCCATTTTCAATACCTCCGGCACTAGACATAACAATGGGAGAATAAGAATCACCAAATACTTTAGCGTTTGTCCATTCACAAGCTGATGGATTATTCTTATTCATTTGTCGTGTGTAAAGTTCTCCGGCATTATATTTTTCAATTAATGCGTTACAAGTAGAGACTAATTCATTTAAATTTGTTGGTTTCTTTAACCCGTTTTTATTTAAAATATCTTCTCTAACATACCGAACACCAGCATGAACATCTAAAGGTACCCCATAAATCTTATCTTGATACATGCATTCGTTCATAAGATTTTGAATATAGTCAGTTTTTTTAAATGTGTTGTTTTTTAAAGCTTCATAATATTCATCCATAGGAACAATAATATTATCGTGAGCTAATTTTGTAAGGTATTCACTGTGAATAATAACGACATCTGGGGCATTATCTGGGTCAGTATTAATCATATTTGCCAATTGAGTATAAAAATCAGCATTCTCAACTGAAGTAATATTAGCTTTTAAGCCATTTTCCTTATAAAAATCATTAAACATTGTATTAACACGACTAAGATATTCGTTATCTGGTTTACCGATAACACTTAAAACGTTTAATTCAACGTTATCAAAAATAGGATCACCATATTCATCATACTGTAAATCATCTTTGATATTGTTATTTGATCCACCACATGAAGTAAGTGCTCCGCTAAGCAAAAACGCACTAATTCCTAATACATTAAGCATCTTTTTAAATTTCATAATTTTATTCTCCTATAACTTCAATTTCGCTAATAGCGAAAGGAGTTTTGCTTTCTACTTCAATAACAATTCTATCTGTAATAATTTCTTCATCTAAAGCAACATTAAATGCTGAATGAGGAAAGACAAATTTTGTTTTGTTATTGACATAACGTGTATTGAATAATAAATCTACAACACCTTTAGAATTTCCAAAATCAATTTGATTTATATAATCAATTTTTTTAGTGTAATCGTAAGAATTGAAGACATTAACAGCTTTAATTTTGTGAGGTTTATCTAATTTAATCTCGATTGCATGTTTTCCTGCTTCAAATTCAACTTCTTTAGCAACTTCTTCAGTTTTAATGGCTCGATTTGTATATTTATCATTAAAATACTCTAAATTTTTGCCATTAGCTTTAAATGTAGCCTTTAATGCTAAATTTTCTGTTTCAGTTACAACATCTGGTAGTTTTTGAAGCGACCAAGTCGGACCATTTGCATAAGGCATTCCATTTTCATCAAAATGCAAATAATCTACAGCTAAAGCTCTCCATTTACTTTTTTCACCATATTCATCTTCTTTTGCTCCCCATTTATCACGATTTAAGTGAGCATGATAAGCAAACATTAATTCATCACCAACTTCACATATTGAAGCATGACCAGTACCTGTTTGGAATCCTAAATATCTAGTATTGATATAAGTTCCAGTTTGGCCAGGGACACCTAAAATCATATTTTCTAATGGTCTTGAATTAGGTTTATCATATATTCCTAATGGTGAATCACTAAGCGCATAACCAACTGCATATTCAGTATCAACAAAGCTATTAGCAACATAAGTTAAGATATATTTTCCATTTTTCTTAATCATATAAGGTCCTTCAACACATTCCATATCACCTTGGAATGAAGGAGACCACGTTTCCCAATCAATTGTTCTCGATGAGTCACTTAGTTTTTTATAACCAGGAGAAATTAATCTTGTTAATGTAGAGAAATCCCATGTTACAGGATCTTTCATTTTGACTCCCCAAATTTCTGCACATCCTTTATTATGTCCTTCTTCTGGAGTTGAAGTATTAGTATCGTAACTAAAGAACATATACAATTCACCATTATCATCTTGAAAGACATGTTGATCTAAAATTGTATGCCCTTCATAGAAGAATGCTGGTTTATCTAATGTAATATTTTCACCATTAGCGTTTGTTCCAGTAAATTGAGTAAATGGTCCGGCTGGAGAATCGCCAATCGCAACTCCAATTTGGCAATTGCTTTTTCCATTAGCTGAATAATTTGCAGTGTAGTATAAATACCATTTATCACCTATTTTTTGTAAATCAGGTGCCCAAATATCTCTAGTGCTCCAACTACCTGGAGATGGAGTAAAAGCATTTGTTTTACTCCTTGTCCGGTTTGTTAAATCATTGGAAGTAAATGTTGCGATAATTGAAGCGTTATAAGTTCCATAAGCGTAAAATGTGTCATTATCATAAACCATCATTGGGTCGCCCATATCTTGATTTAAATCATTTCTGAAATATAAATCATTACGGAATTTATCATCGTTTGCATTACTATCATCGGTAAATTTTATAGTTGATGAATCGTATTTTTCATATTGTATTTCAGTTTCATTAGAAGATTGAGCACAACTTGATGTTGCAACAATACCAATCACCCCTATAAACGCATATAACTTCTTTTTCATAGATTATAATTCCTTATTTCAAAGTTTCTAATTTAAGTTCGGAAATTGTAGCTCCACATAAGAATGTACCAATACCTGGAGTTGCATGAGTTAATTTTCCCCAGTAATTGTTATTGTTCATGAAAGCTTCATTTTCAAAAACTCTAATGCCATTAATATAAAGTTCAACGCACTTATCTTGTCTTACAACTTTAATTTCAGATTCTTCATTTAATAAATTAAATTGATCAGGTAAATTATATTCAGTCCATGTAGAGTCATTTAAATTAGATACAAATTTAACTTTTCTACCTTCTGGATAATCTTTAATAATAAATTGTAAGCTTGAAGTTACTCTTTCTGATTTTAAATATATAAGAATTTTTGCGTCAATTGTTCCGTTTCCTTGAACGAAAGGGGTAACATCTTTCATCTTAAATGAAATTTGGAAGTTTTCATTTAATGATTTTGAGTACTTTAATCCATTTTCGTAGTCGTTTACTGGTGGCCAGTTTATATCATTTGCACCAGTGAAATTCCTGCTTGCAAGTTTATAAACGCCTTGTTCTACATCAACATAACTACCAATTAAGAAAGGGTTTGTTGCGATTTTCATGTCAATTTCATCTTTTTCAGAAATAATCGAGACATTTGTGAACTTAGTAGGAGTTGATGAATATAAGACAGGTGTTGTTTTTTCTTTTACCAAACTATCGAAAATCTTATTAAGTTTATTATTAATAAAGAGGTAGTATTTTTCACCTTTCTTTAATAATTCAACTTTGTTTTTATTACTACTCAATAATCCATTTGCTGCATTATTGATATTAGTATTTTTACCATTTAATTCATTAAAGTAAATGTTTGATTTTTTAGCAAATTTGAATTCAATTCCATAATCGGCATAATTCATATATCCATAATCAGAAGAAAGAATTCCTAATTTTTGATTATTAGCTACGTTGCCATCAACTTCACTGTCAAATGAAACTAGCCACTCTTCAGAATTAACATTTAATGGTACGTAAGAAAGTCCTTCACTTGTAGTAATTGATTTAGCATTATCATCAAACTTAATATCTTTTCCAATTAATGAACCTGTATCAACTAATGTAGAAGTTGTATTAATTTTCTCTTTAATTTTAAAGACACGTTCATTTTTAACATTATCTTTTGATAAAGATGTAGCAATAACTTTTATTTCGGTTGCTTTAGCATCTTTTGAAACAGTTAATTTACCTTCTTTAGTTAAACTTACTCCTTCAACATCTTTTTCCAATTGGTAAGTGACATTTTTGTTGATTGTATATTCTGGAAGTACTTTACTTGTTAAATCATAGGTTAATCCTTTAAATAAAGTATCTCCAATTCCATTAATTGTTACACTTTCTGCCTTTTGGAAATTAGATAATTTTTCATTAATAGTTGTTTCTTCATTACTTGATTCGTATTTAGAAATTTCTATTCTTTGATTTTGCCCAAAGACACCAGGGAAAGTAACTTGTCCTTTAAAGTAAGGTAATTCAAAAATATGTTTAATTTCTTTAGTTTTTCCAAGTTCTTCCCATGTTAATTTCATATACTGAGTGGTATTTTTTCTATAAATTTCAAAATCGACACCATTTGATATATCAATAACAGTTTCAGAAACTAATTCTTCTTTGCTTAAAGGGACACTTTCATCATATCTCCATCCACCATAGAAAAGTTTTGCATGATTATCATCTCCTTCTTTTCTTAAGGAGTACCAATACATGACATCTCCAATAGGATGAATATCATTAACTAAGAATGAACCAACTCCCCATCCACCTATTGCTTCTGTGTACCCTTTACGTTCGAGGTGAGTTTTAAAATACCAATTTTCTCCTGGAACATCAGCTAAAACTTGAGCTTGTCCATCGTTAATCATGACAGGATTTAATCCTTCTTGATTATCTAAATCGACATTTCCATTTACATAACCGTTATCAACTTTAAAGAAGTTTCTTGTAATTGTGAAATGAATTGTTTCTTTAACTTCAGGATGATCGCTTACTGATAAAGTAACAGTGGCTTCTCCAACTCCAATAGCTTCGACATCACCATATTTGTCACAAGTAATTACATTTTTATTATCGACTTCATATACTAAAATTCCATTAGATCCATAAAGTGAAGCGATAATAGTCATTTTTTGACCTACTTTTAATTTTTGTTCTTTTTCACTTCTTAATTTAATTTTAACTTCATCAACAGGTTTTTGTTCCTCATTAACAGGACTACAACTTGGTAAGATAGTCATGCAAGTTAAGGCTAACCCTAATACTATAATGCCTTTTCTTTTCATAATTATTTAATTGTTAAATTGCTAACACTAGCAACCACTTCTTTATCTCCTTCTTCTGTATTGAAAACGTAGAAATCAATATATTCAGAAACATTTTCACTTCCTCTTTCTTGAGTTTTGACCAAAACATCATTAATGAAGAGTTGAATAGTTTTGCCTTTAACTACAATTTTGATGTGCATTGTTTTAAAGTTAGCATCACTAGTACCTTCGTCCCAGTTAATAATGTTCCCAGAAATCGCTCCATTTTTGTTATTAATCATTACTTTATCGTTACCAAGACTAACAACAAATTTTCCATCTTTCATTTCTTTGCTAAAACCTAAATCAAATTCGATAGTTTTATCGTTGTTATATAATTTAGTTAAATAGCATTTTGAGCCGAAAGATTTTTGCGTTTCATCCCATCCTTCTTTTCTTGCGATAATATCAAACCCATTATCAGTAATGTTTTTGATATATTGATCGTTTGTATGATAGAAATTTTTAGTTTTTGTATTTTTTTCTAATTTAATATTTTTGACTACACAGCTTGCGCCTTTTGTTCCGAATCTAATTGGAGATTCTGTTGTATAGCTTTCAAAAGATCTAGCTAGAGTTCTTTTTGAATTATCCATATTGAAACTTAATTCGTTACCATCCATAAAAACGTGATAAACGCCTTCAACGACAGAAATTTTAAATGTATGGTCCTTTGTTTTATCAAAATCTACAAAATTTGCACTATTGTTCCAGTTTCCGCCTTCAAATAAGTTACCGTTTTCATCAACACCATCGGTAAATGATTCAACTCGATATTCTCCATTTGGTTTATAAGCGATGTAGAAATTATTATGCTTTCCACCTAAAGAAACCATTAACTTAGGGTATTGTTCACCTTCTTTACTTACGTAATTAGAGACAGTAAATTCAATTGAGAAATCATTGACGACTGTTTCTTTTAAAGTTGCATTATAAGTAATCGATCCATCATAATCTTGTTCATTGCCTACTCCATCAACTCCTTCAAGTTCTTTAGGAAAAACTATACTTCCGTCTGGATTAAGTTTAGCTCCTCCGTTTACTTTAAGAAGATCATTTTCAAGGAGTTCGCCCGAAACTTTATAATTTACTTCAACACTTGTTTTCGATTCTTCGCAATAAATTGTTACTTTTGAAGTTCCAGCTATTAATCCTGTAACAGTTTGAGTTGCTTCATCATATTTAATTACTTTTGTATTTTCGACTTCTACTTTAAATGTTCCTTCTTTGCTAATTACGTTATTAACAAATAAATTCCATTCGATTTTATTTTGTTTTCCAACCTCTAAATCTCTTGAAGCGGAGCCAATTAATTCAAATAAGTAATAATTTTTCATACTATAAGGTGCAATTGATAAATTTGTAATATGAATAATTGTATCTGCATATTCTTGATTTTGATTAAAAGCAAAGAACTCTAATAAATCTCCACTACCATTATTATCTTCACCAACAACAACATCGTTTACGATATATCTAATATGAGTTCCTTTTCTTTCTAATCTGACATGAGCTTTTAACATATCTTGTGTATTTTTATTAGTTACATTGATATTTTCTCCACCCCATGCACCTCTAAAAATATATCCTTCTAACATTGGTGTAGCTGTAGCGATTTTATTATTTACATGATATTCAAAGCTTCCAATTTTCATTACAAATTTACTATCGGAAGTTGCATCTGAGAAGTCAACATCATATTCGATCACAAAATCATTTGTGAGTCTTTCTGTTTTAATGATTCTATTACCATAATTATCTTTTGTGCCCCGTCCTAATGAAGTAAGACGCATTTTGAATTCTTTGTCATTGATTAAAGTTGTATTAGAATTATATTTCCAGAAAGTTGGTAATTTTTCATCTACACCATTTGCAACTTTTAAATTAGAAACTTCTGCTGAGACTCCACGCGTAGCGATTTTAACATTCGAATCAGCTACAAAGTTTTTGAAATCTCTTTTTAGGATTACGTTTTGTCCATCCATATTAAATGATAATTTTTTACCATCTAAATAAACTTCATAAGCACCATCTTTTAATACACTAATTTTGAAATTATGAGGTTCATCTTTATTAAAATTATCAAACGATTCACTATTAAACCACCCATCACGATATTGACCATCGTTAAATAATCCTCTAGCAAAAGCTTCTACTCTACATGTTCCATCAGGTTTATAAGCAACGTAGAAATTATTATTGCCACCACCTAATGCAAATTGCAATTTTGGAAATTGGGCTTTTGTTACATAATTTGATACTGTAAATTCAATTGAGAAATCTCTTTTTAATTTATTTTTTAAAACCGCAGAATAAGTAGCATCAGCATATGTTTGTTCGTTGATAACTCCATCGATATCAATCATTTCTTTAGGGAAAGTAATTTTTCCTTGATCGTCGAGTTCAACTCCGCCTGTTACTTTAACGATATCATTTTCTTTTTCATCAGCTTTTTCAAGAATTGTAATTTTTAATGTATCTTTATTTTCATTTCCTTTTGCTTTGCAAATGAGAGTTAAACTTCCACTAGCGTCAGGAGCAATCGTTAAATTTCCATCTTTGACAGTTGTATTTTCTTTTCCGGTTGTCATAAGAGTTTTATCAATACTCCATTCTAATTCAGGTTTTTTGTCTGGATTTAAAGGATAAGCATCAGCGGTATATTGATAAGAGAATCCTCTTAATAATCTAAATTTATTTTTCTCTTTAATTTTAACTGAGGCTAATGGTTTTTTGTCATAGCCATCAATTGCTTCTTTAATTTTTGCTTCATCATATTCAACTGAATATTCAGATAAAGTTAAAGGAATTTTTTGACTATAAATTCCTGGATAAGTTGGTTTGCCATAATTCTTTTCATCAACAAATTTTTGATAATAATTATTGATTGAATAATAATAATTTGCTCCATCTCTAATTAATTAAAATTTGATAGGTCCATCAAAACTGCAATTTTCATAACCTTCCATTAAGCCATCAAATGAAGCAGCACCCCATCCATCATAGAAACTTCTAATGTAGTTACTATAAATATTATCATTTGCACCATCATCATTTCTTAAGCCAAACCATAAAGCATTATCACCATTGTTAACAAAAGAACCAATTCCAAATGATGAAGTTGTTCCTACATTTATATTTTTAGGAAGTGTAACTGTAGTTTTAAAGATAAATTTTGTTGCGCTTTTTTTAGCAACTACTGTTGCTTCTCCACCGTTAATTGCAACAGAGCCGTCACCTTCATTTGCAAAATTTACATCTCCTCTTTGAATATCCCTAGAGAAAAATGTTTCAATAACGTCATAAACGATTTGAATCATGCTTTCTTCATGATTTTTTATCTTAATTATTAAAGTAGATTTGCCAGCTTTCAAGGCAGTTACTGTTTTAGTGTTTTTGTCAAAAGAAATTGCCTCGCCTTGAATTTCATAAACGAAATCTTCATTTGAAGATTCACCATTTTTAGTGATTTCAAATTTTACTAAATCAGTTTTTCCAATCTCTAAAGTTCTTGTTGTATTACCAATTAAAGTAATTTCAAACGTATCTTCAACTGGGTTATTTGGACCAGGATTTGGATTAGGATTTGGATTATCTTGACTTTGACATCCTGCTAACGATACACCAACAATTGTTGAGAGTAATAAAACGGATAATATTCTTCTTTTTTTCATTACTATGTCCTCCAATAATTATATAAGTAATGTTATATTTTTATATGTTAACGTTAACATATTACATAAAATTAAATTTGTTCTTATTAATTTAATTAAAATTAAAGAACACCAAAAAGAGATGGTTTAATTAATTTATTCATTTTTCCTTGTGCAGTTTCTTCAATTATAGAAACAATTTCATCCATCACTTCTTTTACGTAAACTTCCTTATCAACCCCTACTGAAATTAAATTACCAAATATAGGTAAATCCGAACCAATACTATCGTATCCAACAACTTCAATATTTTTTAAATTTTCTTTTTGTATAATATTAGAAATTTCATAAGCAGTCATATCATTAAAGCAAAAAACTCCAATTTTTCCTTGTATTGTTTTAATGAAATCTTTTAAAACACCCATGCTATGTAAAGAAATATCCAATAATTCAGGTTTAATATTATATTTATTTAATTCTTTGCAAAAGCCATTATAACGATCTTCTTCAAACGTCATTCCTAAGCCTTCTGTTGCAAAAGCAAAATAATTACATCCTTTATCCAATAAATATTTTGCGGCAAGTCCTCCTCCATAGATGTCATCTGTTGTTATATAATCGATATTTTCAAAGTTACTTCTTCTTCCAACAACCATTACAGGCATGCCAAAAGTTTTGACCAAACTTGAAACAATATTATCTACTTCCAATAAACTAATTATGCATAAGTTACCATTTGCTAAAATTTCTCTATAAATTTCTTCGTTAAGTGTATGTGAGTTAACAAAGAAAGTTTGTAAAGAATAACCTCTTTTTGTTGCTTCGATATTTATATAATCGATAATAATGGAAAAATAAACGTTTCTTAACGAATCGAAAACAATGGCAATTTTATTGCTAGTGCCATTTCTTAACTGTGTTGCGACATTATTAGGAATGTAATTAAGTCGTTTAGCTTCTGATAAAATTAGCGCTTTGGTTTTTTCGTTAATATATCCAGTTGCGCTAAAAGCTCTAGACACAGTTTGAGCAGAAACATTACAATTTTTAGCAATGTCTTTTATTGTTACTCGTTTTTTAAGCATTTTTTTCTCCAATAAGTTAACGTTAACCTATTTGTTATTTTTATAATATACAAAAATGTAACCGCTTACAAGTATTTTTTTTGAATAGAAACTTAAAAATCTATCACTTTATTTTTTTATTTTTTCCATTTTAAAAGAGCATTATACAAAGCTTTTATCGATATCAAAAATATTATTTATCCCGCTTTATACGAACAACAGTCTTAATTAAATCTCTTGGCTTTTCATCCATTACCTTAAAAGCTTCTTCAATTTTATCAAAGCCTTCATATTTATAATTAAATATTTTTTCAGGATGTACTCTACCTGTTTGAATTAAGTTAAGCATTTTCTTCGTTCTTAAAGCACCACCTGGGCAGAAACCACCTCTAATAGTAACATCAGACATTCCTAACCCCCATAAGTAAGCTGGTGTATTGAATGAATCAGTTGCATCATAAAAATTAATATTTGAAATGACGCCATTATTTTTAACTAACATTAAAGCTTGATTTAAAATTTGACAATTTCCCCAGAAATAATTACTCTATCAACTTGTCCGCCTTCTTTAACTAAAATTTGTTGTACTAAATCACCATCTTTATAACTGATGATATCTGTTGCGCCGTATTCTCTAGCATGTTCAGCACAATTTGGTCTTGTTCCAATTACATAAATTCTATCTGCGTCTCTTAATTTAGCTCCAGCAACAGTCATTAAGCTAACAGGTCCAATACCGAAAACAACAACGCTATCTCCTAATTGAACATCAGCCATTTCTACTCCGTAAAAACCAGTAGACATCATATCAATAGCCATCAAAGCTGCATCTTCGGAAACATCTTCTGGTAAAATGACTAAGTTAGCATCTGCTTAATTTAGAGTGAAAAATTCAGCGAAAACATAATCTTTTGAATTTAAGAATTTGAAGCTACCAATTCCTCTAGCATCATGAGCATTATTAGATCCACGTTGTTGAATCCCTAATTGATTTCAATCTGGGGTAACACAAGGAACAACTGCCTTATCTCCTGGTTTAAAGTTTTTAACTAATTTTCCAACTTCAACAATTTCACCGATAGCTTCATGTCCTAATATTAAATTTTCTCTAGGTCCTGAGCCTCCATGTAAAACGCGTATGTCTGAAGAACAAGGTGCAATTGTGATTGGTCGGAGTAATGTGTCCAAAGGTCCAATTGTAGGTTTATCTTTTTTTCAATCCATCCAGCTTTATTCAAGCCAATCATTCCATAACCCTTCAGGATTAATCTCCTTTTTTTAATTAGAATTCTAAAATATTTGATAATGTCAATTTAAAATGTCTAAATTGATTTTCTCATTAACGGATATTTTTTCTTTCTATTGAGATTTAAATAAAAATGACACTAATTTTATTAATTAAGAATTTTGCAGATTATTTAAAGCATGCTCGACTTTATTTCTATTTTATTTAATACCAACATTAAACATACAGTTTTATCAAAAAAGCTCGATTATATCGATGTTTTGATGACACTAGTTTTATAAACACTTATTTCTGTATAATACATACATCGTAAAATATAATTTTAACTCTTAATAAAAAATAGATTAACTAAACAAGTTTTACTTAAAAAATGTACAAAAAAAGAGCTCATATTTCAGAGCTCTTAGAATGTTGAATTTGAGTCTAGTTAAGAAGCTATTTAATAATTTCGTTAACTGTACCAGCACCAACAGTTCTTCCGCCTTCACGGATTGAGAACTTAGTACCTTTTTCAACAGCGACAGGGTGGATTAATTCAACTGTGAATGTAACGTTATCGCCTGGCATGACCATTTCTGTTCCTGCTGGAAGAGTAATTGTTCCAGTAATATCTGTTGTATGGAAGTAGAATTGTGGTCTGTAGTTGCTTAAGAAAGCTGTATGTCTACCACCTTCTTCTTTAGTAAGAATGTAACATTGGCATGTGAATTTTGAGTGTGGTGTGATTGATCCTGGTTTTGCTAAAACTTGTCCTCTAACGACTTCGTCTCTAGCAACACCTCTTAAGAGGATACCTGCGTTATCGCCAGCTTCAGCGAAATCGAGTGTTTTTCTGAACATTTCGATACCTGTAACGACTGATGATTTTGTAGGTTTGATACCAACGATTTCAACTGGATCGTTTAATTTGACTGTACCTCTTTCAACTCTACCTGTAACAACTGTACCACGACCTGTGATTGTGATAACGTCTTCGATAGGCATTAAGAAAGGTTTGTCTGTTTCTCTAGTTGGATCTGGGAAGTAAGCATCGATTTGGTTCATTAATTCTAAGACTGCAGCTTCAGCTTCTGGATCTCCATCTAATGCTTTTCTAGCACTTCCTCTGACTACTGGGACTTCGTCTCCTGGGAAGTTGTATTTGTTTAATAAGTCTCTGACGTCCATTTCGACTAAGTCGATTAATTCTGGGTCATCAACTAAATCGCATTTATTTAAGAAAACTGCGATATATGGAACACCAACTTGTCTAGCAAGTAAGATGTGTTCTCTTGTTTGTGGCATAACACCGTCTGTAGCAGCGACAACAAGGATAGCACCATCCATTTGTGCAGCACCTGTAATCATGTTCTTGACGTAGTCAGCGTGCCCTGGACAGTCAACGTGAGCATAGTGTCTTTTTGCTGTTTGGTATTCAATGTGTGATGTATTAATTGTAATACCTCTTGCTTTTTCTTCTGGAGCAGCATCAATTTGGTTGTAATCCATTGATTTTGCCATACCATTCTTTGAAAGAACGTGTGTGATAGCAGCTGTTAAGGTTGTTTTACCATGGTCGACGTGGCCGATGGTACCAATGTTCATATGGACCTTACTTCTATCAAATTTTTCTTTTGCCATAAGTAATTTCTTTCCTCCTACTTAATAAATAGCATTTGCAATAAAAATATTTTACTTAATTTTATTTTTATAATCAATATTTATCTATTTAGATAAATACACGATTAACGATTGGACATGCCACTCTTTTTGATAATTTCTTCTTGAATGAATTTTGGACATTCTCCGAAGTGATCAAATTCCATTGAGTAGCTTCCTCTACCTTGTGTGAATGAACGTAAGTCTGTAACGTAACCGAACATTTCTGAAAGTGGTACTTCAGCTTCGACGATTTTAGCGTTACCCCTTTGGCTTTCACCAGTCATATTTCCTCTTCTACGTGAAATATCACCGATAACATCACCATAATATTGTTCTGGGACAGTAACTTCAACCTTCATAATAGGTTCAAGGATAACTGGATCACACTTTTTAGCAGCTTCTTTAAGAGCCATACTAGCAGCAATCTTATAAGCAGCTTCACTACTATCGACATCATGGTATGAACCATCATGTAATGTAGCTTTGATATCGATTACTGGGTAGCCAGCAACGAGACCTCTTTGTAATGCATCTTGTAAACCATCTTGAGTTGGTTTGATGTATTCTCTAGGGACTGTACCACCAACAATAGCGTTGACAAATTCAAATCCTTTTCCTGGGTTTGGTTCGAAGTCGATGACGACGTGACCATATTGACCTCTACCACCAGATTGTTTAATGTATTTACCTTCACAATCTCCTTCACGTCTGATTGTTTCACGGTATCCAACTTGTGGTTTACCAACGTTAACTGAAACATTGAATTCTCTTCTTAATCTATCAACAATAATATCTAAGTGTAATTCACCAACACCAGCGATAATAGTTTGGCCACTATCTTCACTTGTGTGTACTTTAAATGTTGGATCTTCTTCAGCTAATTTTGATAAAGCAAGTGACATTTTTTCTTGGTCTGCTTTTGTTTTTGGTTCAATAGCTTCTTCAATAACTGGTTCTGGGAATTCCATTTTTTCTAACATAACTTCTAATGATTCATCACAAAGTGTTTCACCAGTAGTTGTGTTTTTTAAGCCGATGATAGCACCGATTTCACCTGCGTGAAGTGCCTCAACTTCTTGTCTATGATTTGAATGCATTAAAACTAAACGTCCGATTCTTTCTTTGCATCCTTTATTTGAGTTATAGACATAGCTTCCTGCTTTTAAGACACCAGTATAGACTCTGAAATATGATAATCTACCAACAAATGGGTCTGTAGCAATCTTGAATGCGATACCAACCATTTTTTCATTATCATCTGGTTTGCAGATGAATTCTGTACCATCCGGTAATGTTCCTTTTGCTGGATCGATATCAAGTGGTGATGGTAAGTAATCAATAACACCATCGAGTAATAATTGAACACCTTTGTTTTTGTAAGCTGAACCACAGAAGACTGGGTGGAATTCACCTTTAATTGTAGCTTTTCTAATAACAGCTTTGATTTCTTCAACAGTTGGTTCTTCACCTTCTAATACTTTCATACAGAAGTCATCATCAAATCCTGCTAAATCTTCAATTAATTCTGCTCTTAATTGTTCACATTTTTCTTTATATTCTTCAGGAACTTCAATTAATTTTGGATTTTTGAAGTCTGTGAAATCCCAAGCTTCCATTTTAATGATATCAATAACACCACTTAATGTATTTGAGATACCAATTGGATATTGGACAGGTTTTGCATTAGCACCGAGCTTTTCTTTAATTGAGTGCCAGCTCATATCGAAATCTGCACCAATAGCGTCTAATTTGTTAACAAAGACAATACGTGGAACGTTATATTTTGTACCTTGTCTCCAAACTGTTTCTGTTTGTGGTTCAACACCGTTTTTTCCATCGAGAACTGTAACAGCTCCGTCAAGAACTCTTAATGAACGTTCAACTTCAACTGTGAAGTCGACGTGCCCAGGAGTGTCAATAATATTAAATCTATTGCCTTTCCAGAAACATGTCGTAGCAGCACTAGTAATTGTGATACCTCTTTCTTGTTCTTGGGCCATCCAGTCCATTGTAGCGGCACCTTCATGAGTCTCACCGATTTTATGAATTTTGTTAGTAAAGAACAAAATACGTTCTGTAGTTGTTGTTTTACCAGCATCGATGTGAGCCATGATACCAATATTACGAGTATGCTCTAAATCATATTCTCTAGCCATAAATTACTCCCGAAATTACCATTTATAGTGTGCGTAAGCTTTGTTAGCTTCAGCCATCTTATGAACGTCTTCTCTTTTCTTAACACTAGCGCCTGTTCCGTTAGCTGCATCAATGATTTCGTTACAAAGCTTTTCTTCCATTGATTTTTCTTTTCTTAATCTTGAATAGTTAACTAACCATCTTAAGCCTAATGTAACTCTTCTTTCTTTTGAAACTTCAGTTGGTACTTGGTAGTTAGCAGCACCGATTCTTTTTGCTTTTAATTCAACTTCTGGCATGATGTTGTTGATTGCAGTAGCAAAAACATCCATAGCTGGTTTTCCTGTTTTAGCTTCAATTCTCTTAAAAGCATCATATAAAATTGTTTGAGCTGTTCCTTTTTTACCATCTAACATAATTTTGTTAATTAATCTTGAGACTAATTTTGAATTATAAATTGGATCTGGTAAAACATCTCTTTTTGCAACATTACCTTTTCTTGGCATCGTCTACTCCCTCCTATTCACTCTTTCCTTTTGGTTTTTTAGTACCGTATAAAGATCTACCTTGTCTACGTGATTCAATACCAGCGCAGTCTAAGCATCCTCTAATAATATGGTATCTAACACCTGGAAGGTCCTTGACTCTTCCGCCACGAATCATAACTGTTGAGTGTTCTTGTAAGTTATGTCCTTCTCCACCGATATAAGCTGTAACTTCATATCCGTTAGAGAGCTTAACTCTAGCGTATTTTCTTAAAGCTGAGTTAGGTTTTTTAGGGGTCATTGTTCCAACACGGGTACAAACACCTCTTTTTTGTGCAGCATTTTGATTTGTTTCTTTTTTATTTAAAGAATCGAATCTTTTTAAAAGTGCTGGTGATTTTGATTTAAATTCACTTTTAGTTCTACCTTGTCTAACTAATTGATTAATAGTTGGCATCTTTTTCCTCCATCTTCATACACACATTACCTGGTGTATCGTAATACTCACTAAAAAATAAAAACTTTTCAGTCGCTTAATTATTTTCCTAGAAACTTAGGCGCTTGTCAAGTAGTTTTTTAACTTTTTTTGAACCACCAGGTTACGTGTGTTATTTTGCTTATATAAATTTTGCTATTTTTTTTGAACAGCAGTGAAAAAAGTTTCGATAAAATCGACACTTTTTTAATGTTAAAAGCAAACATAAAATTTAAAATTAATTTTTAACATTATTCTATAAAAGAACTTTAAACAATAGAATATTTTTTCTTAATCTATATCAACTATATATTTTCTAATTTTTTGATAAACTAAATACTTTATAGCAATAAAAGCGATAAAAATACATAATTCACCAACATAAAAGATAAAGGAAGGACTAACTCGAATTGTTAAAGTTCCAACATAAGGGCTCACTATAAAATAATTGTAAGCGGTAATTCCCCCTATATAAATTAAAAAACCTAGTCAATTTGATCTA
>ERZ1036460.159-NODE-159-length-42683-cov-10.195599_pt1 | contig 42683 bp, 30 predicted proteins | sample MGYA00514229_ERZ1036460 | MGnify/ENA primary metagenome ERZ1036460 (study PRJEB33795, sample SAMN09464921) | human gut metagenome | host: Homo sapiens | place: USA: Stanford, California | collected 2016-08 | study: EMG produced TPA metagenomics assembly of the...
CAATATTTTAATCAATTATTTGAATTCAAATAGTTTATCTAATAATCTTTTCATCAAGTTCTTCCATAATTTTCATAATATTCAAATTATCAAGCAAAGAAATTCTTGAATTAAATTTTAATCCGTTAGATATATCTGTATGTACTTTTCTAAATTCTTCGTTATAACTTGTTTCGCCTTTTATATATCTAATCTCATCTTTAGTTTTGATTTTTATTTTATTAGGTGCATGGGCTAAAACATTACTAGATAAAATAAATCCATCTCCTACTACTTTCATTGTATCCTTAAAACCATAAAAAGATGTATATAAATTAATCTTAAATCCATTATAGTTAAGCGTTATAGTATCGATTACATCGATTTTTTTCTTAGTAACTGAAGAAATTGATGTCGAGAGAGGGACTCCAAAAAACATATAAGCGATAGTCACTAAATATATTCCTATATCAAAAAGTGCTCCTCCTTTTAATGACGGATTAAATAAACGATCTTTCTTGTTGAAAAACGGTTTAAAAATAGAAAAGTTCAAATTAGCTTCTTTGATTTTTTTGTTTCTTAAAAATTTTTTCGCTTCGTTTAATGGGTCACAAATAAAGCTCCACATCGCTTCAGAAATATATGCTTTAGAAGTTTTACTTAATTCAATTAACGTTTCTAAATCTTTTAAAGTTGTAACTAAAGGCTTTTCAACTAAAACATTAATATCATTAATTAAACAAAATTTAGCATATTCAAAATGACTTGTATGTGGAGTTACTACATATGCAAAATCAAATTCTTCTTTATCACTTTTAATTTCGTCTAACGAATTATAAATTTTAGCATTAACTTTTTTGGCAAGTTTAGTGCTTGTAATTTTATTTCTAGAAAAAATACCATATATTTTAATATCTGGAGATAAAGTATTAGTGATTTTTTTAACGAGTTTCCCGCTGCCTATAACAACAATCTTCATATTCAAATTATACCAAAAAGTAACGAAAACAAACATACGATGTAATCAATATTTTAACGACATCAATATTTTAAAAAAGTAATATTCACTCGATTACATCGATATTTTAATGCGTTTATATTATTTTTGTTGACTTTGTTTTTTTAATCCTGGCCCTAACTTTTTTTAAAAACGAAAAATTTAAAAACAGGCACATACTACAAAGTACAATGTAGCATATATTTCTTTTAGTGTTGCTTCAGGAATATTTTTTTCATTCATTTGTTTATAAGAGATCACTTCCTTAATTAAGATAGAAAACAAAGCAAAAAAGTATCGATATAATCGTTATTTTAAGGACTGATTATTTTAATATTATCCAAATAATAACGATGTAATCGATACTTTAACACATAATTATAAAAATGATTTTTAAACCACTAGACACTAAATTCGATTTTATCAATTTAAAATGGTAATGGTGGAGGTGGAGGAGGTAATAAGCCACCTGAATCTTTTGCTAAAGTAGCTTTATCTCCATCTAAATAAGCATGGAATGTATCAAACATAACAGAGAACTCTAACGCTTCTTTTCCTTCATGGATGACATATTTACCTTTATAAGTCATAAATCCATCACTTAATACTACTTCTTTAATTCCAGTAGTTTTGTTTTCGTTAGTAACAACACTATAGGTTGTACCACTATCTTCTAAAGTAGCTCCATTAAGTTTTGTTGGATCAAACGAAGATAAACTTAAATCATAAGAAGATTCACCTTGTTTAACAGTTACTTTCTTATCTGTAGTGCTATCAAAGATAAATTCTGTGTTTCCAGAAATGATTGTAGTCTTTTTATCATTTTTCTTACTAGATTCAATTACATAACTTGTACCATCTAAAGTTAATGTATTTTGATATAAACGTAATGCATGTTCACTATTTGAATAATATCCATTAAATCTATAAATATAATCTTTAACGTAGTAGTTATCAAAAGTAACTAATGATTCACCATCTTTTCTTAAGAAAATGATCATATTATTATGTTTAAAATTAATAGTAGGTACGGCTTTTCCGTTAAATGATGAATAAGATAATGTAAATTCTTTTTTAACATTTTCTTGTATGTCACTTCCATTAACATTTAATTGATCAACGTATAAAGTGCCATCTTCTTTGAATTCGAAATTTTCTTCACCATATTTTGTTAATAAAGAATATCTTCCAATCAATGAATTTGCATCTTCTTGTTTAATATAGGTAGTTGTGAAATTTAATGCTCCATCGTTTGTTGTGCCTTTATATTCAACAATAGTTCCTAATGAATCTACAACGAAAGTTGTATTAATAGCGCCTTCTGAAATTGTTAAATTGACATAATTTGCAAATTTTTTCGCTTCAAAAACTAAATCAACTCTATAATCGTAAGTTTTACCATCAAATTTAAGTTTGTTACCTTCAAAAGCAAGATTTGGAACGATTTTACTAGTATATTCACCTTTGAAACATTCAAATTGTTTTTCTGGAAGGAAATATTGTTCTCCTGACTCACTTGATAAAATAAAAGCACCTAAAGCTTCATCCTCTAAATAGAACTTATATGTTTCTTTTTCATCATTAAATTCAATGTAAGCTGAATCACTCTTTACTTCGTATTCTAATTCAACCGGTTTAGTAGAATTATTAAATGTGAATGTTAAATTTTCATCAATAGTAATTGTTTCTTTTTTAGTAAACTCTTTACTAATATGAGTTCCAACAAATAAACCTTTATAAATATCTTTATTAACCAAGTAATGATCATTACCTTCCTCAACTAATCTAATTACATAGTTGTCGCTAGTATCATCCTTAAAAGCAAAAATTGTATATGTTTTTCCTTCAAATGTAACTTCGATCGCCTTACGTTTTTCTTTTAAAACATATTTAAATGTAGATTCTTGTCCATTAAGTGTGACTTTAGTGTTTTCGATATCAACTTTTACTTTATAATCACCACTTGTAAATTCACCATTGATATATTTTTCGTTTCCATCAATTGCGTAAAATACATTTCCGCTAGAAGTAATTTCTTCAATACCTAAAGGAGTAACTCTAAAACTACGTTTATTTTCACCATTAGTTAATGTATATAAGATTCCTTTTTCATCATGCGCATAAGAAATTGAATAAGTTACTCCGTCAAGTGTAGTTTCATTTTTACCCTTAACTAAAGCAAATTCTAATTTTCCACTTTCATTCCAATATTTTACATTGAATGGAGCTGTAGCTGTTTTAAATAAAGAAAAGTCTTCATTTACTGGTTTTAAAAATGAACCGCCTTCATCACTTCCTAAAACAAATGATCCCATTAGAGTTTCATCAGCATAATCATATTGATTGATTGTTTTAGTCAATTTACCTTCAAATAAAGTATAGCCACTAGTAAAGAAGAATGAATTTAAATTATTAAATTGATTTGATATAAATGAATTGTTTGCTAAATATATTTCTCTATCACTATCAAATTCGTTTCCAATAAAAATAGATGTATATGAAGGATCATATGGATCATTTTCTGAAAGAGGCGAAAAATATGCACCACTAAATTCTTCAATCGAAGGCATGAAAGTAGCTACTTCTTCATAAGTTCCTTCATTTTTTGCTTCTAAAACAACTTGTTTGAATTCAATATTGTTTAAATAAAGTCTATATAAATCGTTTTCACCAAAATATAAAACTTTACCTTCGTTACTAGTTAAATCTTCATCTTTGATTTTGTTATATTTATAATCAAAGGATAATTTTTCACCTGCTAAAGTTATTTTATCATTAGAGATATTTAGTGTTCCAACTCCACTATTAAAATCACCTTTTAATACACCTAAAGTTTCATCATTAACAATCACATCTTCTTTGCTAAAGCGCACTTCTAAATTTGTATCTTTCGCTAAGGTAAATGTGTATGTTAATTCACTAGAAATAATCTCTTCACTTGCGGAATCGTAATAACCGACGAATGCGAATCCCTCTAAGCAAGTAGATGTTAATGTGATCTGAGTCCCTTCTTCATGTTTGCCTTTTTCAATATTAGATACTACATTTCCCATAGACGCATCAAAAGAAAAATTAAAATCATAAACTTTCGATGCAGGTTCTGACGTTGCGCATCCAGTTGCTAGAAGAGAAAACAACGATAATGCTAATATTTTCTTCTTCATATAGTCCCCTCCTTTTCAATGCCTAAATTATAAACAAGTGATCATTTTTTGAAAAATAAAACGATTAAAAAGTTATAGTAGTCACCTATATATCATTTTATATTTAAAACATCACTCTTTTTTGGAGTGATGTTTTTAGTATTTATTGTTTCTTTTTAGAGTAATCCTTCAATAAGATCCGTCCATTCCCTTGCCTTAAAAACAACAGTCTCATGAAGTTTTTTATTTTCTTCACCAGTTACTTTGTTTTTAAAATCTTGAATAGATTCATCCCAAACACCTTCACCATTTGTTAAAGAAAGATCATAATAGCCTTTTAATGGCTTTGAACCTCTGAAGGTGTAACTATTTGTTCCAGTTGTGCTATAACACATTGTTCCATTAACTGCATTCCAGTGTACATCTAAACTAGCCATAATATTAGGTATTTTATAGATTCTTTCCAAAGCTTCTTTGTGTGGGTGACCACCAGTAAGATCTAAATTAGTATCATTTTTTGTTGGCTTTTCACTTGGAGCAACACCGAATCTAGTTGTTGATCTAGCTGCACTTATAGCTACTCCTTTTGGATTTAATTTATTTAATAATTCTTGTGAATTACTACCTTTACTTCCGTGGTGACTTGCTTTATATAAAGTAACATCTTTTAAATTCTTTTCTTTTTTAAGTAAATCAGCTTCACTTGAAGTTGTTAAATCGCCAGCTGTGAAGAATTTAAAATCTCTATATGTGAATAAACAAGCGACACTATGTGGATTGCTTGCTTCATCTTCAGTATTTTTTGAATAATTACCGGTATCTAAAATTTCTAACGTTACTTCATCAGTTAAATAGTAAATATCAGTGATGCCATCAGTGAAATTTACGCAATCATAAGCGGTATGATAAGTAGATCCTTTTGCAATATATTCATCTCTACGTTGGCTATAAGGGGTGCTTTGAACTCCACCGTAGTCAATAAATGTTGATACTTTTTCTACATCTTTTAATGCATTAGTGAATCCATCAATATGGTCAGCATCACCATGACTTGCCATAACAACATCAAGTACTGAGTCTTCCATTTTCTCTTTTAAAAATTTATTGATATAAGTTCCGTCAAATTCTTCGCCTGCATCGATTAACATATCAAAATGTCCTTTTTTGATATAAATCGCATCACCATACATTTGCCTAACTTCGATAAAATAAATTTCTAAAGGTGCATCTTTACCTTCATTGCCACCAAAGATTGGATCATCTTTAGTAAAACCTGTTCCAACTTTCTTTAATCCAACAGGCTCTTCGATTTCATTTTCGCTTTTTACAGTCAAATAAAGATTGGCAAAAATACTAGGTTTTTCTTTGATTTTTACAATTACAACAGCTTCTCCATTTGCTGTAGTAGTTAGATTACCATTTTGGTCTATGTTAGCGACATTTGTATTATCAATTGACCATACTACTTCACTTTTTGCTTCTTCAGGAGTGATTTTATATTTTAATTGATATGTTTTTCCGATTTCAGCATTTAAGACATTGGTTGTTTGATTACCAACAACAATTTCAATGTTTTTAGCTGTAATAACATTTTCTTCGCTACTTGCGCCACATGATGTTAAAATCATGAGCGCTGAAGCGGCAAAAACTAAACTCTTATAATGTTTCATGTTTTATCTTTCTAAATTATTTAAGTAATTTTACGTTATCAACGTTAACACGTTTTCCAAGACCAGGTTTAATATTAATTGCGACTCTATTAGTAGGACTTATTTTAGGAAGAGATACTCTAACAGTTTCTAATGTTTTGCTATTTGATTTAAATGTATAAGCGTCTTCTGTCCAATTAGAACCACTATCGGTTGAATACGAAACTGTAATTGTTGCACCTAATGCATCATTTCCATATGTTGCAAACGCAAATTCTAAAACTCCAAAATCAAAATCTTGTTTTAATTCAATTCTTCCACTTTCAGTTGCGTTTGAATTAAGTTGCATTCTCATTGAGAATTTACCTTCTTTTCTGTCACTATTTGAGGAACCGATTAATGTATTTTTAAGTGTCCATTTTGCTTTTGTTGGAGTACCTAATGTAACATCTCCTTCTTTATAACTTGGCTTAGTTGGGCTAGTTCCATATCCACCTTCTTTATCAGCTTCAGCATCTTCTAAATCAAACGTATAAACATTTGCTAATTCTTTAGAGCCATCAATAGCAATTTTATAATCTTTTGTTAATGAATCTTTACCCTTCTTAAGTGTTGCTTTAACTGTTGCTAATGTTGGTAACTCTGCACCTTTAACAATTCCATCAGTCCCAATAATTTCACCATCATAAGTATATTCAATCGTGATTCCTTCGATATTTTCAATTGTTTTTGGCAATAAAGTTTTTACATCATCTCCTGCTTTAAGGAAGTTTGGCATATCAAGATTATTCGAAGCAATCTCAAGAATTTCAACATCAGTTAATGGAAGAATTTTAATATCGTCAGCTCTTCTAATATTGTAGCTAGCGGAGATTTTTCCACTATATCCCCCACATGTAACTAATAAGTTACTAACTTCCATAGAAGCGCCAATCATCCAATTTTCTAATTTTTTATTAATCTTATTAAATTCGCCTTCTAAACATGTAGATGGATCAACTCTTAAAGTAACTTCTTTATCACCGAATGACGATCTAATTGAATAAGCTTTTGATTCTTTAGTTTCGAGTTCTATCGGAGTAACTTTTGTTAAATTTACGTTACCATAAAGGTATTCTTTAGTAGTATCGAATGTACTAGTTATTTCAGGTGTAATAGTTGTTGTTTCAATATTAATCGTTTTTGTAATTTCTTCTAAAACTTGAATATCAGCAAGTTCAATAATTCCGTTATATGGAATTTGTTTAATTCCTCCAACTAGATACGCTTTGCCAACTTCAACTTTTTGGTTTTCTTCAAGATAAACATAAGCACCAGCTTTTCCGTTTTGTAAATATGCACCATATTTTCCTTTGCTTACTGGTGTAGTAGCAACACATTTTCCTTCAACTTTAAGAGCAGTCTCTTTTTCAGCATCAATAAATTGTTTCATTGTAGAAACTTCTACTTTCGACCAATCAACGGTTGGGTTAGGAGTTTCTCCGCCTTCGTTAGCAACTACAGTGATTTCGTATGTATCTTTGATTGTTGGTGCAACTGTACTAGCTGCTGTAATTGTAGCCTTACCAGCTTTTAAAGCTTTAACGGCACCAGTTGCTGATACTGTAGCTATAGTTTGATCTGATGAAGAATATGTAACTTTATTAGTTGCATTTTCAGGAGTAACTCTAATAGCTAATTGAGTAGTTTCATCAACTTTTAGTTCCTTTGTAGATCCTACGATTTTAATTCCAGTAGGTAAAACTTCTTGAGGTTCATTTTCAACGATTGTTAAAGTTGCTTTACCTTTTAACTCTTTATCGATATAACTTGCTGCAACAACTTCAACTTTACCAGCTTTAGTAGCAGTTAATAATCCACTTTCACTAATTGTTGCATCACCATCAATTTTAACAACAGACCATTGAACTAATTGTTCACTGTCTTCTGGAAGAACGGTTGCGCTGAATTGTAATGTTTCATTAACGTTAATTTTTGTAACATTACCTTCACTTTTAACTACGATTTCTGTTGGTGTGATAATCGTTTCTTCTTGACCACACGCTGTAAGAACGAATGTTGCGGCACTTAAGATGCATAATAATGCATTTCTTTTTTTCATAATTTGTAAATTCTCCTAAAAAATAAAAATAAAAGAGCAAAAATCGTTAATATTAATCTTGAAAATAAATTACTTAATTATTGTTATATTTATGATACCTCCCTATCGATGACAAAAATAAGTCGAGGTTTAATTTTGTGCTTTAACACTTGGGGGTATCAACGACCTAATCAAATCATATAAAGTAGCAATGCCAATATCAATAGAATTAATAAAAATTAATTATAATTTACACTATCTTAATATAGATATTGCATAAAGCACTGATTTTTATTCATTAAGCAATAAAAATGAACATCTTTGCATTATATTTTTCATTTTCATAAGCATAAAATCATTAATTTTTTCTTTTTACGATTTAAATGAAACTAGAATTTTTTATTAATAAATATCTAACATCAGAATTTAGTGATGTTGTTACATTAACTTCAATTACCTTAGATCATTTCAAAGAAATAATTTACGCTTTTAATAAAATTAGTAAGAATTTTTTAAACAGGTACCTAAATGTAATAACAACATAATCACAATTTTATTTAAGCAAGTAATGATTACGAAAACATAAAGACCTAAAAATGTTTTGTTCGTTAAAAAAAGGGACCAAAAAGTCCCCATTATTTTTAAAATTCTTAACACTATTCTTTATCAGTAAACACTATATGTTTTATAGAGCCGAGACATTTTAACGATACTATTTGAGCAGTAACTTTTAATAAATAAAACTATTCAACTATAGTAATTCCTGTTTCGAAACCATCAAATCTATAGCTGCCTCCAGCTTTTTTACTGTCACGAATACCGAGTGTAATATTTATAGTTTTTCCATTATATTCTTTTAAGAATTCAATGTTATGAATGCTTCCAGAATATAATTGTAGCGTCTTTTTATCGTTTGTTAAATCATGTAGTCTAATAGTTTGATAATAAGTAGCATCAACAAATTCAACTTTACAAGTTGTCTTATATAAATTACCAACTAAAGAATTATTTGCATCACTTACAAACGAAACTAATTCAGAAATAGTTTTTGTTTCTATAGTTAAAGGTAATTCATTAACTTTATTATCGTGATAAATAATTTCTCCATCTATTAATTTTCTATTACCTTCAAAGTATGTTCTTTGTTCGCCTTTTTCTGTTTCGCCTTGGATATAATATTTACCTTTAATAATAACTCTTTCACCAACATTTAATTCTGTTTCCAATGCTTCCGTTGTTAATTCAACGATGATACTTCCGGTTTTATCAGCAACATAATAAGCAGCGTGATTTCCTAAGCCAGTTAGCCAAGTATAAGAAGCAACGACACCATCGATATAAATTTCATCGTTTAAATGTTTAGTAGAATAGATTTCATTAATAGGCATTGACGCAACTGCTGGAACATCAATAACATCAATCGTAACTTCTTTAGTTGCGCTTGTTCCATTTAAAGATGCCTTAATTGTGATTTTAGTACTTCCTTTTTTACCTGTTAATTTGATTTTATTTTCGCTAATAACAGCGACATTATTATCACTAGAAGAATATTCGAATTTAAGTCCAGAGTGTTCTTCAATTGAAGTTAAGTTTTCTAATGTTGATTCACCACCAACAAAGAATTTTTTAGAGAATGAATCACCAGCCTTTATGACTGCACCTTCTACTATATCTTTATCGGTTTGTGCATAAATATCACCAATTGCAACAGGAATCATTCTATAATATGCTGTTGGCCCTTTAACTTGAGCGTTAATGATCATAATTAAACATTCTCTATAATTATCATCAACATATTCATCAAGATATTCGTAATCACTACCATTATGTGTAGAATACGAATACATGTTACCGATTTCTTTTGGATCATTAAAATAATAGTTAACAAAATCACCAGGTTTGTCTTTGGTAATTTTTGCATTAATTTTATAGATATTAGAAGTAATGTTAATGTTATCAACTGGTGTGTTAGCTAAATCATAAATTGATTTTTCTTCGAATTCATCAAAATTATAAGTAAATTGTCCTTCATATCTATGTGCTAAAGTTGGATTTTTTAATTGTCTAGCACCTGTAAAGAATAATCCTTCCAATGTTTCTGTTGATTCTTTAGTCATCCATAAATCATAAGTTGCTCTAATTGCAATACGTTGGCCAACTTCTAATTCATTAACTAACGTATCATCGAAAACATAAATAGTGTGTTTGCCTTCTTTCAAAATGAAGCCTTCATAACCTCCACTGCCATTAGATTTCTTATGCATTACAACACCTTGAACTAAGTAAGTAGAATCTTTAACTCCTTTTTCTTTTAACGTTCTAATAGATGTTAAAATTTCACCTTCGATAGGTGTGTTAGCAGCAACATAAACAGTTTTAGATAAGTCATAAACAGTTGATTCTAAAACAACTTTAGCATCAATTGTGATTTCAACTTCATCTAAATTTGTAAAAGTTATCAAATTTTGACTAATTTTAGCATCAGTTGGCAAAGCAGATGTTGTAAAAATGACATCATTTTCAATAGGTTTAGAGTCAAAAGTCATACTTAATGATGCTGTTTCACCAGAGACTAAATTTCCATCAATTTTGATTTCTAATTTTGATGTGTCAATAGGTTGTTTTTCTGGTTCACTAGTACAACTACTTAATAAACTTGTCGCACTAATAACTGATAAAAATAAAACACTTTTTTTCATAAAATAATCACTCCTAGATTTAATAAAATTATTTTTATAATTATTATTTAACCTCCTTGTAGGTTAGAAAAAATGGCCGTAGTTTTATTTAGTGCTGACACACAAGGGGGTTTTCATCGACCTATAATTAATATATAAAATCGTTAGCACATTAATCAATCAATTTAATACAAAAATAGAAAAACTTACATTATCTTAATAATTGGTCATTTTTTAAACGAAATATCATTCAAGTAATTAGATACATTTTATGCTAATAAGCACTAGTTTGAAACATAATTTTCTTATAAGAAAAGGAACCCTAGTTTCCTAAGGTTCCCGAACTATTATTTTTTCAATTTTGAGCTGAAATATTTTTTCTTCTTTAATGCACTTGTAAGCCTAATCGACCCAAAAACTAAAGAGAAAATTGAACAAGCTAAAATTATAACAGAAATAACAAACTCAAATGAATCAGGTCTAAACAATCTTCCACCAGTAGGTGTTTTCTTAAAACTTAAGATGAAAAATAAAATTCCAATAATAAGTAAAATGCCTCCAATAACAATATAGCAAAGTGAATTATCTTTTAAATCACTTGCAGCTGTAATATTGTTATGTAACTTTTGATTCTTATCATGAATTTCCATTTGTTCAATGACTTGATCATCATTCAAAGTATTGCATTTTGAGCAAGTTAAAGATGATCCAGATTCTGAATTTTTGTTTTCTTTTAATTTCTTTCCACAATTAATACAATACTTTGACATAATTTATTCCTTTATATTTTAATTAAGCACCAATAGCTGTTTTGTATGCACTTGTAAATGCATCATCAACTAATTTTTCAATTTCTTCATCAGTTTTAGCTGTTTTATTATTGAAAACTGTTTCAACTAAATCACCAACTGCTGTTCTGGTGCTGCTTGATAACGAGAAGACATCACTAACAAAATAATCATTGTTCTTTGTATATGTTTGATTGAGTTTTAAAGAAGTTCCTGTGTAAATTGAACTCTTTTTGCTATAGGTGTCACCTGCTTGAGCTTCAGTTTCAGCAGCTGTAACTAAATCTTTAACTTCTTTTGTTTCATATGAACTTTCTCTTAATGGGAAGTATGATGTCATTTTAGCAAGGGTAGCTGAGTTTTCTGTATTTGTTAAGAATTTATAGAATAACCATGAGCCATAGTTTTGATTAGCATCATCTTTTCTAAAGAAAGTTAATGATGGTCCTTGTGAAATAACTTTATGATTGTCTGTTGTAGCTGTTCCTGTTGCATTATCATAACATTCTTTTGTGAATGTTGGAGTTTCAACTAATTTAGCTTTAAATCCGCCATCTAAAGCAAAGTATCTAGCACCAGCTGTTGATGTGATTGACATAAAGATTTTTCCTTCTTTAACCATATCGCTTGAATATGCATGATAACCTTTTGCTTTATCTGTGATTGGGAGTTGATCTTGAGTAGCAATTAAACCTTCATTGTTCCATTTTTTGAGGTTAATCATCATTTCTTTAGCATCATCGTTGTTGAATAAAACTTGTTTATCAATTGATTTTCCTGTTGCATCTGTGTATGGAATTTCAGCCATTTCTAAGAATGAGATAAACATATTTTCAGCACTATCATAGCAGAATGGAACAGCTTCGAAATATCCATCAGCATTTTTTTGATTTTCAAAAACAGATGGGAAATCTGTTTTCATTTTTCTAGCTGTAGCGATAACATCTTTATATGTCTTTGGAATTTCGTATGTTTTTTTACTAGCAGCTGCTTCAGGGGCAACATAAACTGGAGTTTTTTCACCATTTTTATCTTTAAATGTATCTTCTCCACATTTTCCAGCGCCATCTTTTTCAAAAACTGTAGCATTAATACCTAATGTTTCAGCTGATTTTGAATATGGTAATGATAAGAATTGTTTTTCTCCGTACATATTCTTTTCAGCATTGAAATATGTTTGGTTGTAATCGCTATTATCTTCTTTACTTAAACCGATAGTAGGATCTTTCATCGGATCATCCATAACAAGTGTTGCACCTGCTGCTTGATATGCTGCAACATGGTCTCCATAGCATGAAGCAATGTTTGGAACTGTTCCTGTTGATAAACCACCTGAAACTGCTTTTTGGATGTCGTTATAGCTTCCTTTGTATTCTGTATTTACAGTAATATTTGGATAAATTTCATTAAATTTTTTGATAACATTTTTTTGGAAATCGTATTCTTTAAATGAGCTTTTGTTTGATTCATAGTCAGCATCATTTTTTGGTGTTTTGTAGTTATTCCACCAAGTAATTGTTGTTGTGAGTTTTGTTGGATCTCCTTCAAAATTTTGATAAGAACTATTTCCACCTGTACAGCTAACTGCTGTGAACATTACTGCGCCAAGAGCTAATGCAGGTAAAATGCGCTTCTTAAATGGTTTTTTCATCGAATATAATCCTCCTATTTTTTTACTTCGAGAAAATATTATTAACTTTAGCCTTTAATACCAGCACGGCCAACGCCACGCATAATGTATTTTCTAAAGATAATAAACAAGAGTAATAATGGGACAACCGTTAAACAAGTTGCAGCCATCGTCCAAGAACTTTGAGTTTCAAATATATCAGGTTGAACCTCAAGTTGGAATGCAGCACTACGTAAAGCGACTGAGATTGGGTAGAAATCACTATTTGTAACAGCAAGTTTTGGCCATACATAAGCATTCCATGAACCAATCAAATTCAATATAAAGATCGTAATTAAAGTTGGGCTAGCAAGAGGTACCATTACTTTCCATAAATATGACCAGTCACTCTTACCGTCAACTTTAGCTGCAAGATATAATTCATTTGGTATTTGTTTAAATGTTTGTCTAAGTAAATAAATATAGAAAACGCTAGTGAGGAATGGCAAAATCATAACAAGATAAGCTTGCATTCTGTTTTGATCTAAACTAATCATTCCTAAGTTTGCCATTGTTGGGTAGTTACTAATAACCATCATTTCACCTGGAATCATCATTGTCGCTAAGAAAATTGTAAACAATAAATCTCTTCCGCGGAATTTTAATCTAGCAAAAGCAAATGCACTTAAAATTGTGATTATCATTCCTAAACATGTTGTTGAAAAACCAACAATAAGTGTATTAGAAACAAGTTGTAAGTAATTAAATTGAGGATTATTAACAGTTTGGGAATAGTTATAAGCGATATTATCGAATATATTTCCCATTGTTGGGTAGAAGGAGCCAATTTTAATGTCTGCTTCTTCCATCATTGAGGCTACAATCATGTAATAGAAAGGAACTAAAACAATAATAGCTAAGAAAGCCAAAATTGCATATAAGAAGACTAAAGATACAATTTTAACAACTTTATCTTTCTTTTGTACTTCTCTTACATCTTTTTTCTTACCAGGAATAACAAGGGTAAGATTTGTTCTAACATTAACAGTTCTACTCATATTAATAATGTACCCTCTTCTTCGATACAGCCATTTGGATAAAAGTGAAAACCAAGATTATCGCAAATAAAACTACCGCTCCAGCTGCAGCAAATGATATCTTTGTTGGATCAGCAGCGCCGATTTGATCATAAATGTAATAAACAACTGTATATAAATCTTTAATATTTTTATCGCCGGTTGATGCACTATTAAATACACCAACAACCGCATTATATTCTTTAAATGAGCCAATAAATGAAGTGATCATTATATAAAGAATTTGAGGTGATAATAATGGAATTGTAATTTTTCTAATTGTTTTCCACTTCGAAGCACTATCAATTTTAGCAGCTTCATAATATTGTTTATCTATACCTTGAAGTCCGCTTAAGAAAATTAATACTTTATAAGGTAAAGCTGTCCATATAATGTACAAACAAAGAACAAACATTGCTGAATTCCAATCAGTATTAGTGATCCAGTTTTTATTTCCGAGTCCAAACAGTGTATTAAAAATACCACTTGGTGCAAAAATAAGAGCAAAAACCATACCGACAGCAATGACGTTAGTGACGTAAGGTAAGAAGAATATAGTTTGGAACAAACCTCTTAGCCATTTAATTGAGTTAATACCAATTGCAATTCCTAATGCAAGAATTATTGAAATAGGAACTGTTACAAATGTAATAAATAAAGTATTAGGAAGAGCATAGCGAATGAAATCAGTTGAATAAACTGATGTAGCTACATCTCCTGTGTCTAAATATGGAGTAATTCCTAAAACGATTCCGTAATTTTCAAATGTAAAACCGCTATTAGCTCCTGTAATATAGTTATAATCTTTCAAGAAAGACATGATGAAAGTATTTACCAACGGATAAAAGGTAAATAATGCCATTAATATCAAAGCCGGTGCTAAATAGAGCCAAGCTTTCCAGTTATTTTTACTTTCCATAATTAAAAATAGATTCTTTCTTCGCTCTTACCATCAAATAAGAAAATTTTTGTTTTTCTGATAGAGAATTTGGTTTTTCCGATTGTAGGATTTAAATCGCTATCAACAATAATTTTAATCTCATCATCACCTGTATAGAATGGGCTTGAACAAACAAGGGTTAAATCTCTACCCATTGTAACGATTTCATCAACACTTAAACTAAATGTTAATTCACTTTCTTTGTTATCTAAAATGAATCCTTCTGGTCTAATACCGACAAAGATTTCTTTATCTTCAGTTAATTTATCGCTTGTAAGTAATTTTTCAGTCCCAATAAATACACTTCCATCTTTGATAAATCCTTTAAAGACATTAATAGGAGGTGTTCCTAAGAACTTAGCAACAAATAGATCATCAGGATTTTTATAAACTTCTTGTGGATGATCTTTTTGCATCATCTTACCATCTTTCATAACGACGATATCATCACAAATTGACATAGCTTCTTCTTGGTCATGAGTAACGAAGATAGTTGTAATGCCAGTTTCTTTTTGAATACGTTTAATTTCTTCTCTAGTTTGAAGTCTTAAACGAGCGTCTAAGTTTGAAAGAGGCTCATCTAAAAGTAAAACTCTTGGTTTTTTAACTAAAGCTCTAGCAATAGCAACACGTTGTTGTTGTCCACCACTAAGTTCAGCTGGTTTTCTATCTAAGTAATTTTGAATTTGAACAAGTCTAGCTGCTTCTCTAATTAAAGCATCAATTTCATCTTTGGTAAGTTTTCTTTTTTCTAAAATAGTATTTCCATTTTCATCAAGGTATTCAAATCTATCATTTAATTTAACACCTTTAGCTTCTAACTTAGCTTTTTGTACATCGATTAACGCATTAAATTTATCAATTGTAGTTTTAACAAGGTCATCAAAAGATACTTTTTCACTAGCATGTAAATTTAAAGCAAATAATTTTTGAGCTAAATATTTAGAAATTTTATATTCTTCACAAATAAATCTTGCTGCTCCAGCTTTACGGATTCTTCCTTCTAAAGCACTACTATTAATAACGTCAACAAGTTTCTTTGGTTCTTTTAAAATTTCAATAATTTTTGTATATTCTTCAAGTTTGAAATCTTTCTTATTTTCTTCAACTCTTAAATTAGTTAATGGGAAAGCAATGTTTTTATAAACAGTCATATGAGGATATAAAGCATAGTTTTGGAAGACTAAACCAATACCTCTTTTTTCTGGTGCTAAATGTGTAACATCTTCATCATCAAACCAAATTTCTCCACTAGTAGGTTCTTTAAGTCCACTAATCATATAAAGTGTGGTTGATTTACCACATCCTGAAGGTCCTAAAAGACCTATTAATTCACCATCTTTAATTGTGATATCTAAATTATCAACCGCAACAGTATCTGGAATATTCTTTTTTACATCTCCAGGGAACTTTTTCGTTAAATTAACAAGCTTAATTTGCATAACTAATTTCCTTTACTTCAGTAATTTTAAACGTTTTGTTTTCCTTATACAACTTAATTAATACATCTAAAAATATAATGGAAGCCCTTACAGCAAATAAAATTAAGAAATCTTAATACTAAATTAAATCCATCAAGTTAATTTTTGATTTTGTATAAGCGTTTCTTGCTTTTAATTTTATAATACTTTCACTAAAAAGTCATAATAATATAACTTAAAAAAATAGAGATAAGCGTTTCCCCATCTCTTTATTACATTAATTGTATATTGTTCATTTTTTAATTAACTGGACGATAATTTTCGTCTTCAATTTTTATATTAGTTTGTCCTTTTTTACTTAGTTCATATTCATATATATCTTTATATATATTACGATTATCAATAGAAACATAATAAGTTCCACTTAAATAATCAGTTAAACTTTGATGCGATTTTGATAAAACCATCATAGTTATTGAAATCGCCATAGGTATTAAAAACGTTAACATCGATCCGACAACAACAAATATAAAGAAAAACAAAAACCTTAAAGTGAATTTAAGAGGTCTTACGCTTAATCCAGTATAATCAACAAGAGCAATTTGACAAACTTTCATTCCCATTGTTTGTCTTGTTCGGACGAAACAAAGAGGAATCAAATAAAAAAATATAATAAAAGGTAAAGATAAAGTTAATACAATCGAAAAAGAATAAATCAAAATAATCGCTTGATTAATTTCAAAATATTTTGAATTTTTCAGTAAATAGCCAGTCGTACGATCAAAAAAATCATTATAAAAATTATAATAGCTTTCATCATAATCACTATTTGTTAAAGCTCTAGTATAACTTTCTGTAAACATAAATTTTCCATCGGTTGATTTCGCTTCTTTTAACTCATTATGATAAATTTTTAACCCTTCATTTTTATTAAAGAAATCTTTTTCAGTATAAAAAGTATAAATTTTATCATGTAATAAATCACTTTTTTCATTAAATGATAAATCTTTGTTATCTTTGATTGTGTCATTATATCTTAATAACGTTTTTTCACCTTTTACATATAATCCGCTATTAATAGAAATTTCTTCACGCGTTTTATTCATCTTAATCGTATTTGGGTGATTTTCAATTAAAGTAAAAGTTAAAGCTAAAAGAACAAAACCAGTAAGAAGAGATAAAAACAAATCTAAAAGAGTAGCTGAAAAACGTCTCCCATTACTAGCTCTTTCTAAAGCAATTTCTTCCACTTCTTCTTTATTTATTTGATTTATTTCCATCATTAACTACCTGTTCAACAACTTTGAATTCATTAATATCTTTTATTTCTCTAAGCAACAAAAATTCTTCAACATTTGAATGCCCTTTGTTTAAGAATGTGAAAATATAGGAAAGAATAATGAAAGCTAAAGAAATAAAGCCCATAATATAAATATTAATAAATCCTAATAAGTTGACATCAAAGAAATATTTAGATTGACCACCGAAAACTAAAAAGGAAACAATTATTAAACTAGAAAAATTACTAAATAAAGCAAGTAAAGCATTTAACGAAACGTTAATCCGATTGGGTGTATATTCTTTGCTTGTAACAACTGCAAATTTTAAAACTCTAAAGCTTAATGTTTTTCCATTTTTAAAACAAAAAGGTAAGGCTAAATAACAAATAGCAACACTGATCAAGTAGCTAAAAAGTAAACTGTTGCCTTTTATGTTTAACATATCATTAATAGCTTGTCGGTGCATTGAATTAGCATCTATGTAAGGAATGTAATTATTAATTAAATCACTTCTTCCTTCTTTAAGACCTTCTTTATATAAATTATAAATATAGTCATAAACTTCTTTGCCTTTGCTATAATCATTGTTTAAATAATATTCATGAATAAGTTCAGCTGTCTCTTGGTTAATCAAATAATAATCTGAATTTTCACTATATAAACCCTTTGTAAAATAATGCTTTTCATTGTTCTTTAAAATTTTTTCATAGTAAAAATTATCTGCTACTTCTTTATTTTGATAATCATCAATATTTTTTACTTTAAAGTCATTAAAATAAAGGAACATGCCATCGTTATCATATTTCGATGTAAGATTTAAAGATGAATATTCTTTATATAAGTTCGAATTTAACCTATCAACATTAAGTGATTCATTAAGTTTAAATGTATAAATTACATTGGCTTTAATAATTCTATTAATTTGAGCTTTTTCAGATACTAAATTTTTATCTACTCGATAGGAAAGATAACTATTTTCTGTTATTTTATATAGCTCATTTTGTGCTCTTAAAGCTACTTCTTGAGTAGATGTAGTTATAGGAAAATAACCAACAATCAAAGAAATTAATCCATATAAAAAAACCGTAATAACAAGTGTAAAGAAATAGTCAATAGCGTATGCTCCTAATTTCTTTAACGGTTTTACATTTGTTGAATTTTTATAAGGACTTGTAAAAGTTTGCATGAAATGATTATACATTCAAGTTAATTTTTTATCTATATATTAACGAAATTTAAAGTTCAAAAAAGCTGCTAACAGATTAATGTTAACAGCAGATTTTTTAAAATAAACTATCAGCAATAGAAGGAAAATCAATAAAGATATTTCTATTTCCTTGATATAAAGAAATTTTCATGTTGCGTTGACGTTCAAAATCATCAACTGGATCAAGTTTGTTCCACTCTAACAATTCATCAAGTTTCCCAAAAGAGAACAATCCACTAGGATTATTTGATAAGAATAATCCATCATATTGAGCGTACATGTAAAATGAAATTCTAGCGACATCACCTCTAAAATCATCATTCGATGTAGCTACCTCATTAGGAAAATAGTAATCACTACCGCTATTTTCGCTAAAATATTTATTTCCTCTAGAACCATTTACTTTATTTGTACAAATTCTTAAGTTATGAATATCCCCTTTTATCGTGCTTCCATTACTTAAATTTTTAAATAATGACTGAGGCCAAACATGTTCTTTGTTCCATGTATTTCCACCTTGCCAAGAATTATCCCAAGCTTTTCCATCATAAATTCCATAAAGTTTGCCTGGTACTTTTAAGCTTTCATCGATATATCTTAATGCGTGAGATGTTGATGAATAGCCATAATATTTTTTGACTTTAGTTTTTGAAGCAATCTCTTTTCTTAAAGCATCGCCAGTTAAAATAAAATCAAAATCAGCATAATAAGTTTCAGGAGCAACAAGTTTATATGTTGTTTCTAAAACTCCATCTTCCCCTGGAACAATAGTAGAAATTAATTCTTGGTCAATTGGAAAATTCGGCTTTTCAATATAATTAGGATCTTCCACGAATTTAATTTCTAATTTTTTATCACTATCTAGTTTAAACGTATAACTTGTTTCGATGTTAAGTAATGTATTATCAATTTCAGAATAAAATCCACCAAATAAATAACCTTGTTTCGGAGTAGCTTTCAATGTTATTTGAGTACCTTTTTCATAAGTACCGTTTTGATGAGACGATACAACATCTCCTAAATTTACATCAAATTTAAATGAAAATTCGTATTTTTGAGGAGTTATAATAGTTTCATTTGGCGTTCCACAAGATGTTAATAATAAGCCTAAGGCAACTAAATAAATAATTTTTTTCATCATAAACCCTCCTAATATAATCCAGGATTATTTATCAGATAATATTCAATTGCATCTTGAATAACTACACCAGTATATATTTTTTCAAGCGCATAAATATTATCTTGTTCAGAGACAAAATTAATCGTACCAACATAAGCATATCCTTTTGAGAAATCTACTTCATTTGGAATATATGCCCCCGTTCCAAAGGTACCTTTTATTTCAAAGTATTGAGCTTCATTAACTTTCATAATGACTAAAGTATTATTAAAAGGACAAACTTTAATCAAATCCTTGTATGTAAACCTTCCTGAACTAACATCACTTCTTATACCACCACTATTATGGAAAGCAGCTTGAATCTTAGTATGATATTTATCATTATGTGCGTTTAAATAATAAGCGATTGAAGTATTAACTATTTCTAAGAACGCATTTCGATTAAGACTTCTAGAAAATTCATAAATAACTCTATTGATATCACCAATTAAGTCTTTATATTTCTCAATCAAACTATCAATTAATTCAAGAGAACTTTCAAAAAGAGAATTATTAAAAGTTGTAATGTTTTCGTATCTGTATTCTTTAACTTTATACGCTCCATCTACAAGTTCTAAATCAAACTTAATATTCGCAACATATTTTCCATTACTACCTGCTTCAATGTAAGGAACATCGTTTTTACTACCACTTTTAGCTTTATGATCATGACCTAAAAATATAGCATCCACACAAGGGTCTTCGCCTTTTGTTAATTCAGAATAATTAAAGACTCTACCACTAAATCCACCATCATGCGTTGCTAAAAGAATTAAATCACACTTTTCTTCTTTCAATTTTTCACTTTCTTGTTTTATATAAGTTATAGGGTCTTTGAAAACAAAATCTTTTGATATGGTTGCTAAAATATCATCTCCTAAATATTTACTTCCAGCTCCAATGATTCCTACTTTTACTCCGTTTTTATTTAAAGTAATTGATGGAACCAAATATTCAGGTCTACTATTATCTTTCGAATAAAAAATGTTGCTACTAATAAGAGGGAAATTCATAATTTCGTTATTAGCCTTAATAGCTTCTTCACCCCAATCAAATTCATGATTTCCGATTGCCATCGCATCAAAGCCAACTATATTCATCGCTTCACTGATGATATTGCCTTTAGTTTTATTTGATTCAACGCCTCCTTGCCACATATCTCCAGCAGAAAGAATAATGGTGTCATCAGGATTTTTGTCTTTTTTATCTTTTAAGAATTTACCAATTCTACCAAATCCAGTTTGTCCTTCCTCTTTATCATAAGTAAAAGAACCATGAAAATCATTTAAGCAATAAATATCGACGGAACGATATTTTTCTGTTTTTTCAGGCTCTTGAATAGGTGGATCAATAGGATTTTCATCTTCAGGAGGAATGATGTTACCTTGATTTCCGCCACCACAAGAAAAAAGAAGCGACATGAATAAAGGGGTAAACAAAAATAATTTACAAATGTTTTTCACTTTTTACCTCACTATGGAATAAAAGGTCTGCAGCAGCAGACCTTTTAAAAAATTTTTATTTATCTTATTAAGCAGCTACTTTAAAGTTAATTTTAATTGATTCGATATAAGCTACTCCACCACTTAAATGTTTAAAGCAGAAATATTTAGCTCCTGTAACATCAGAATTAATTGTTACACTACTATTCGCTTTTAAGCCTGTTGCTGTTTTTGTTGTATTTTCATCGACTGTAGTTACTTTTTCAGCACCAAAAGCAAATCCAATTTTAGCACTAGTACAATCTTTAGATGCAGTAATTGTAATACTTGCAATTTCTTTATCTATAGCTGATTCTATCCACAATGAGCTAACTTTACCTTCTTTGTTTTTTGATTGAATTCCGCTACCATAGTCACCTAATTGTGTAAAACTAACTTTTAGTCCGTTTTTTAAAACTTTTGGTTCACTAGAATCAGCATATTTATCTAATCCTAAATCTTTTGAATTGAATGCAAATGTATCTACTTTGTCTCCGATTTCAACTCTTACTTTATTTATAATTTCAGCATTGAATGTGTATTTGCCATCACTAGTTAAAGAAAGTTCTTTTTCATTAACTGTAACCATTAATTGTTTTCCTTCAGGAATTTTGCTTGTATCTGGTGTTAAAATAACTTGTTCTCCTAATGTTAAATCACTAGTTTTATTTGCTGTAACTAATGTGTCAGCTTGTTCTATTTTAACACTATATTTTAAGTCAGCTTTTTTAGTAACTAATCTATTGAATGAGAAATAATAGTTATTTGTGTAACCTTTATCGTTCTCATATTTCATAGCAATGAACTCTACTTCATCACCAACGGCAAATAATTTATTAATTACTTTTGTTTTAAATTCTTTAGGGTTAGTAAATTTAACTTTTTGATCTTCTGAATCAGCGGTTGGTAATGTCCAACATCTATAATTAGCAGCTGTTCCATAGTTATCTAATTTATTTCCAGTAGTCTTATCAGCAATTGTAAGATTTCCATAGTCACTATCCTTTGCATCCACAACGACACCAGTTACTTTATATAACTTTTTGTTATCCATTGTTTTAGCAGCCAATTGATCAACAGTTACTTTTTCAGCTGTTTTAATTAAATCATCATTTTCTTCTTCATTAATAGTAATTGTTAATTCGTTACTTGGTGTAGCTAAACCAGAAATAGAAGCTTTAATTTTGACAGTTCCAGCTTTCATAGCATAAATTTTACCATCAGAAATTTCTATAGCATCTTTATCGCCGTCTAAAGTATAAGTAATTTTACCACCTGCATCAACAGGAGTTAAATTAACATTAAGATTTGTATTTTCACGAAGTTTTAAAGTAGTCTTGTCAGCTGAAATTTGAATACTTGTAGCAGGTACAGCTTCTTTAGTAACGTTGTATTCTTCTAAAATTAAATTATGGTAACCAAATCCAGTATTTAAGCCAATAAGAGCTCCTTTAATAGTTACAGTCGATCCAATAGTAACGTTATTTAATTTATTTTTAATAGCCTCTTTAGACTTTTCGATGTTAATACGATTGTATTCTAAACTATCATCATCAAAATAAAATTCAGTTGTCTTTTTATGGCTTCCATCCCAAATAACACTTGTTTCAATATAACGAATTTGTGTTGGGACTCCAGAAGTCTTTAACTTATTATTATTTTCTTTAGCTTCTTTAATAAAACTACTAAATTGTTTGCTTTCGAATTTTTCAGGAGTAGGAATTTCAATCGCTTCAGTTCCTTCAGCAGTAATTAATTCTGGTTTTTCAACTTGAATAACACCATAATAATTATTAAGTTTTCCTTCAGCGTATACTAAATCACCAACATCAAACTTATCTGCATTTTTAGGTGAATGTAATGGGAAATAACTTTCTCCGTCAAAGATTACTGTATTACCAGATAAATCATTAGCTACAACAACACCTCTAAAATTATATTCTTTCTCACTAGTTCCCTTGCTTGAGTTAATTACAGTACCAGCATCCTTAATAGCATTTTTATAGGTAATAGATTCTTTAATAATTCTTTCTTTTATTTCTACATCGAATGTATCTTGAACATCATCGCATTTAACTGTAATTGTCGCTTTCCCAACTTTTGAAGCATGGATTTTGTTGCCTTGAACAGTTACAGCGTCAGAGCTTGATGTGATTTTAATTCTACCTTCATTGATTGCAGTATTAACATTAACAACTGGATTAGTTTTAATGGAAATTGTTCTATCATCATCACCAATACGGAATTCAGCTGTGAGAGCATCTTTGTTAGTAACTGTGACTGAAGTAACTTTCTCTTGAGCTTTAGCGACTGTGATTTCAACTGTGTCTTTTAATTCACCGCTTGCAACAGTAATAGTAACTTTACCATCTTTAAGAGGTGTTAAAGTAACACCTTCAACTTTTACAACGCTTGCATCACTTGAAGTAATTGTAACTGTTCCTTCTGAAACTAATTGTGAAAAGTTCTTTTGGCTTCCTGTAATTGTAGCTTCGATGCTTCTTGAAGCTTCCCCAACTTTCCAAGCAGCTTGTAAAGTAGATTTGTTAGAAATAGCAATAGCTGTAATTGTTTCAGCTTTTTCTGTTGAACCACATGATGTCAAACCAACAACTGTGACTGCACTTAAGACAAGAGCAGAAGCAAGAACAAAGCCTCCAAATCTTTTTTTAGACATATTTTTAATTTCCTCCTAATAAGTCCAAATAATATCACCACTAACGGGATGATTAATTTACAAAGTTTTATTGAACAAAGATATTATTTTGAATATCTTTCAATAACAAAGAATATTTTCTGTTTTTTCTTATACCTAAGAATAAAGAAATAAAGGCATAAGCAAAGCCAACAGCAGCTATAGAAATTAAAGAAATGAAAACGTAAAATTCAGTACAATCTGTGACTAAATATCCACCTGCATTTGCTTTAAACGACATTAAATAAAACATATATCCGATGACAGCTAAAATTAAGGAGATAACAAAAGCAGCCATACCTCCATTAATAATATTTCTTGAACGATGAATTTCACTATGTGAAGCTCTCGAGAGAGCTTTTACATCTTCTTCATTAAGTCCTTCTTTAATTATATGTCCACATTTAGGGCAAATATATGTTAAATTTGTGTCTTTAGTACGTACGACTTTTGACCCGTTTTTAGAAGAATCACTAATTTCTTTCTTAATTCTTTCTATATCTTTTTTACTTAAATCGTATCCGCAATTTGTACAAAACATATTCATCTCCTTGTATTATATCAAAATAATTCACTTTGTAACTTTAAGATTGTATTAAGATTTATCACTTTTGGTAGTCAGGATCGACTTCCCCGTGTATTTTTATTTTATCTCGTTTCGCAATTTGATACACATATTCTAAATAATTGTAATAGTAAATATCATTAAAATACATCGTTACATATGTATCATATTGTGAAAATTCACATAATCCAGCTTTAGTTAATTCGAAATTCAATAACCTGTATGATTCTAACGATTTATTAGGATCAACTGTATACCAAACATACCCTAACAACCTTCCATAAGTCTCTTTTAATGCGTAACTAGCATTGGATTGAACAATTATTGAAGTTGCTTTTTTAAGAACATCGTTATTAAATTTTTTAGCCGCATTACCCCATGGCTCTTCTTTAATACTAGAATTTGGTCCATGATCGACTTCTGGTGTATCAATTAATAAATATCTAGTTGAATATCTTCCAGGATGTCCACTTGATTCAGAATAATTAAAGTAAGTTGTATCCCCATCACCTAAACTAGAAACTGTAACTTCAGTATATCCACCCATAGCATCACTTCCGCTCGCAAAAAGTAAATCTCCATAAGTTGATTCATCAAGTCTTGGCCCTGTTAAAAGCGTTTCTAAAGTTAAAGGGGCATTCAAATTTCCTAAATAATCTTTAACGCCTAACCTCACTTTTATGAAATTAAGTTTTTCATATTCATGTGTTGCAATTTGATATTCTTTTAGTCTAACCAAACTTCCTTCGTCAATATATTCAAGGTTAAAACCTTTCATGCCCATCTTATCAATATATTTATCATTTTGATCGAGAAGTTCAACGTAATATCTACCACAAACATAATTATCTTCTAACTTAATGATTGTTGAAGTTTCATCTATAAACTCACTTTCTTGATTTACAAAAAGTACAAGTTTATCTTTAGAAATTATTTCATCCTCGAAAGTATAGCTATAAGCTAAATTCTTACCACCGTAAAAATTAACCTTATAACCACGTAATGAAATTGGTTCTTTAGAAGTCGTGCCGATTTCTAAAATTGCATCATTTACGGATTCACCTACATAAAGTTCACTAAAAAAGACGTTTGTAACTTCACTATTAGGAGATTCAACTGGAGGATTATTGTCCTCGCCTTCATTTTGCGAAGGAGGATTTTTTCCTCCTTCACTTGAAGCGCATCCTACTAAAGTTAAGAAACAAATATTTAATAAAAGTATATTTTTAATTTGACTTCTTATTTTCATAGTTTTTTATTTAATTAATTCGATATCTGGATGATCTCTAGCAATAATTTGATATTTAACTTTTCCATTACTTGTATGAATACTATAAATACCTTTCATATTGAACTTTTTACCAACATAATCAGCATAGCTTCCATATGCGTGAGAAACATCTCCATCTGGAGTGTATCTAAATGGAATATAAACATTAAATGGAGTTTGTTTTCCACTTTCTGTTTTACAATAAAGTGTAACTTCACCACTATTTCCATCATAACCACCTGTAACAACAAGAGGTTCATTAACATTTACTGGGCTAAAAAGAATATCATTACGAGCTTCTAATTCACTTGCAGCAACTTTAAATTCGTTAACTTTAAAGTCTTCTGGACATTCACTAGCTTTGTAAATTACTTTAGATTCGTTTTCATCACCTCTATTAATTCTTGGGAAATAAACGTCAGTGATTTGGAAACCAAAGTTTTCGTTAGTTTTACATAAACCACGAACTTCTAATACAGTATTGTAAGTTGTGTATTTTTCACTAACTGGGTTCATACCTGTGAAAATATTGATTCCGGCATATGAAATTTGACCGGTTTCTTCATTTTCGAAAGGCATTTGTAAATATAAAATTCTATTAGCGTAACCTGCAACAGTTCCTCTAATCGCTACTTTCTTATTTTCATAAGCATTTTCGTGATTTGGATCTTCTAAACACTTAGCTACTTCTTCTTTAATTTTGTTAAGATCAGTAGTTTCATAACCACCATAATTGAAATCGTCATCTGGTTGGCCACTATGTAAGTTAAGTTTTAATCTTTTAGCTTGATCTTCAGCTGCATAGAATGTGTCTTTAAATTCTGGGAATTTATCAACAGCTTTTACATAGCTATATCCTTCTTGAACGATATAAAGATTTAATAAGTATAATTCTTCAAAAGGAGCATCTTTTTTGGTTTCATTAATCCAAATCATACCTAAATATCTTTCACCTGTTGAATCGGTTTCAGGCGCGACATAATCATTTAAATTAGTTGAAGTAAGAACGATTGTTCCATTTTCCTTAGCATTCATCAACTTTTCTTTGTTGAATTTTTTAGCTTTATCGCCATATGGTTCGACAGAGCCAGTTGATTCTGGTGTATCAATTCCATAATATCTAATTTTAATTAATGGAGAATTTTTTTGACCTTTTTGTTTAAAGTGAGCTGTATCGCCATCGATTACAGTAATTAAATCAACTTCAGCAATACCTTCATTGACAAAACTACGATTTTCAGTGCCATTTTTATAATCATGTTTTAATCTGATATTTTTATCAGTTGTAACATAATCAATTTTTTCACCAGGTTCTTCTGGTCCAGGTTTATCACCAGGTCCTGGTTCGACAGGAGTATTAGTTTGACCACAGCTTGCTAATGCAAATGAACCAAAAAGTAAAGTTGGTAAAAGTAATAAACTTAAAAATCTCTTTTTCATTTTTTTACCTCTTAGCTTTGTTTGCCACATTGATTGATTGCATCTTTAAATGCAACATCAAGAGTCTTTTTGCCTAATAAATATTGTGTAACAATAGCTCCGACTTGATCTCGAGCAACATCAGTACCTTTAAATACTGGATAGTTAATATAATTTCCGTTGATTTCGTTAATAACAACAGAAGCAACTTTTGGCATGTAATCCGATTCAGATAAATACTCTTGATATATTTCATTTTCATAGCAAGATTCTCTTACAGGAATATAACCTTCACTATTTAACGATAAATCAATATTATTTTCTTCATTTGTAATATATTTCATGAATTCCCAACCGTATTGGACTGCTAATTCATTTTCTTTAGCGTTAATACTTTTGTTATTCAATAAAGCTAAAGTGACACCTTGAGTAACGTATTTTTGTCTTTCTTCAGGAATATCTTTATATGTTGGGAATTTACAAACTCCAACATCAAAACTTACACCTGGGTCACTATATCCTGTACCACCACTTGAGCCAACAACAAATAAAGCTTTATTTAACTTAAACGCGTCACTACCATATTTTCCTTTATTAACACCTTTGGTGATCATTATTCCATCTTTATAAAGGTTGTTAATTTCTTCAACTAAATTACGTGCTTCAGTATTGTCGAATAAGAATTCTCCTTTTCCGTTAACAACATCGATAAAATCAATATTTCTTTGGAAAGATTGAGAAATAAAGAGGTTTGAATCGCTATCATAATATAAAGGATAAGCATCTGAACCTTTTAATCCGTATTTTTCTTTATTGTTTTTAATGAATTCACACATATCAAAGAACTCTGTCCAGGTGATGTTATTCATATAGTTTTCAACACCTTTTTGAATTCCCATATCACGAAGAACAGTAGAAACTATATCTTTGTTATAAAGCATGACTTCAGTTGATTTCATTAAAGGTAAAGAATATGTTCCTTCAACTAAATATTTTGTTCCTTCTTCAAGGAATGCCGGAACAAAATCTTCTGCGCCTTTTAAGCTAGGATTTAATGTTTCATCAGCAGCAAAACCTAATGTTTCGTGTGTAAAATAATCATTTAAATCAATTACAAAATCATCTGCGATTTCTAAATAATTAGCTACGTGATCTGGATAAGCAACAGTGATTGTTGGAGTTTGACCAGTTCCATAAGCTTTAATCATTTTGTCGACTAAATCATCGTATCCGCCTTGATAATGTTGACTTATTTCTAAATTAATATTATCACGTTTTTCAATGTATTTTTCAAAGTTATCCATTTTCTTGGTTAACTCTGTAACAATTGATTTACCAAATGTATGCCAGAAACTAACTTTTACAGTAGTATTTTCTGGGTTAGAATCTTCTCCTGGACCAGGTTTATCAGCTGGTCCTCCGCAACTAGTTGCTAAACCAACAGTTAATAAAGCAACTATAGATAATAAATTAAATTTTTTCATCTTTTGTCCTTATTATTAGCCAATAGCTTTATTTGATTCAGTAATTGCATCGTCGAGCCACTTTTGAGCGTCTTTAGCATCGTTAGTTGCTGTACATGCTTTACCAACCATAGCTTCGACAGCTGATCTACATGTATTTGAACCTTTAAACGCTGGCGAAGTAAAATAATATGATGTTAAATTTGGAGCTAAATTAGCGATTCTAGCTGTTAATGCATCGTATGATTTCTTATCCGAAATAGCTGATTCATCATATGTATCTTTATAATCATCACTTTCATAAACTGAAGTTCTAATTGGAAGATAGTTTGTTTCAGTCGACCAAAGAAGTGAATTTTCTTGAGTTGTAGCAAACTTATAGAATAACCATGAAGCTAATTGTCTATCTTCATCCCATTCAGCACCTTTCTTATGTTTTAAGAAAGCCATTGATGGACCTTGTAAAATAACTTTTTTATCTTTACCTTTAGCTTGTGGAACTGGAGCTACATAAAGCTTTGTTGGATTTTTAGAATCGTATTGATATGAAGCACCGCCTGTTGATCCGATTGAGAATAATGTTTTATTAGCTTTAAAATATTTATCAACATTTTCACCAATGCCTTTTTGAGTAACAATGTAGTGTTCTTTAGTAAATTTGTTTAAATTTTCTAAAAGTTTCTTTGATTCAGGTGTACCAAAATCAGCACTACCTGTTCCAGAAGCATCAATTGAAGTATATGGAATTCCATATTGTTCACATAATGTAATAAAGAAGTTAGCATCGCTATCATATCCTAAGACGGCATATTTATCATCACTCTTATCAAATAGTGAAGCACCTTCTGCTGTGTTGCTATATGCAATGATTTTTGGGCATAAATTACCGAAGAATTCTTCCCATGTGAGTGAATTCATGTATGCTTCGTTGATTGGGTTTCCGTTATTTACACCGCTAAGTTTAATACCGAAAATTTTATCTGCGTTATAGTAAATAACTTCAGTTGATTTAGAGAATGGCAAAGAATATGTACCTTCCATAACATATTTTTGTCCTTCTTTTAAGAATTCAGGAACAATATCATTGAATTCTTCTTCAGTCCAACCATATGCTTCATTATGCATATAATCTTCTAAATCGAATGCAAAGCCGTAATCAATAAAGTCAGCAACAGCATCAGGATAAACAAGAGTCATATCTGGATGTTCACCAGTTGCAAAACCATCGATAACATTTTTAGCCATAGCAGCATAGTTACCTTCAACTTTTTTGTTAACAATTGTAACGTTAGGTTCTACTTCTTTAAATTCTTCAATTAATTTTTCTAAAACAACTTGGTTTGATTTTCCTGCAGTTGAAGCTAAAACGACTTCAACTTTGTTTTTCATTACAGGTCCTTCTGGATTTGGATTTTCTGGGATTGGATCATCTGTACCAGTTCCTTCTCCTGGTCCTCCGCAAGCACTCAAACTCATTCCAACTAACGCAAACATTGGGATAATAGCCCAAAGCAATTTTTTTGATTTCATAAAAATAATTCTCTCCTAATTTGTTAAATATTAACCTTTAATGCCTGCTCTTCCAACACCACGCATGATGTATTTTCTGAAGAATACAAATAATAAGAATAAAGGTACAGTAACAACGACAGTAGCTGCCATTTGGTAGCCATATTGAACAATTCCGCTATCCGGATCTGAGAAAGCAGTTCCTCTTAAACCATTAGAAATCAATCTAAATTCAGAATTGTTAGTAACAAGATTTGGCCAAACATATGAGTTCCAAGTTCCCATAAATTTCAAAATAGTAATTGAAATTAATGTTGGAGCTGCAAGTGGAATCATAACTTTCCATAAATAAGACAAGTCACTCTTACCATCAACTTTAGCTGCTAAGTAAAGTTCGTTAGGTACTTGTTTGAATGTTTGTCTTAATAAATAGATATAGTAAACACTGACCCAGAAAGGAACAATCATAGAAAGATAAGCTTCTGTTCTAGTTTGATCATTTCCTAACCAGCCAAAACTTGCGACAGTAATGTAATTACTAATGACCATCATTTCTCCTGGGATCATCATAGTCATTAAGAATATTGAGAATAAGCTTTCACGTCCTTTAAATTGAAGTCTAGAGAAAGCGAACGCTGCAAATACAGTTGTGATTAATGTTCCAATTGTCGAGAAAATAGCAACAACAATTGTATTAATCATATAGTTTGTAAAATCAAATACTTGGAAGACATAAACATAGTTACTCCACATAACAACCGTTGGGAAGAATGTTTGTGTCATCGCGTTAATTTCATCATTGTTCTTAAGAGATGTAATAATCATCCAATAGAACGGAAGAATCATCATAAGAGCAAGGATAGTAATCAAGATATAAGTAATAATTAACGAAAATGATTTACTTACTTTTTCTTTTTTTCTCAAAGTTTCAATGTCTTTATCACCTTCTTTGATAATTAAGACGATTTCTTGACCATCAATTGTAGTTTCATTGAAGTCAATGTAAGTTTTTTTGTTTGAATTTGGTTCATTATTATTTTGAGGAAGTGATTCACTCATATTTTTAATATTTTCCATTGTTTTACCTCCTTAATAATGAACTCTCTTCTTACTTAACCAAAGTTGTAAGAATGTAAATGCAAGAATAATTAAGAATAATAAGACTGCACATGCTGCTGCATATGATGTATTAGATTGAAGGTTATCATAAATATAATAAACCATTGTATACATTTCGTAGCTACCTGTACCGCTTGTACCTGGACCATTAAATAAACCAACAATCGCAGTATATTCTTTAAACGCACCAATAAACGAAGTAACTGATAAGTATAAAATTTGAGGCATCAATGTTGGAACAGTGATTCTTAATAAAACTTTCCATTTTGGTGCAGCATCGATTTTTGCTGCATCATAATATTGTTTATCAACGTTTTGTAAACCACTTAAAAGAATTAAAATCTTAAATGGTAAACTTCCCCAAATAATATATAAGCATAGTGGAACCATTGCGTGGCCCCAAGTAGCGCCATAAGTCCAAACAATATCACTATTAAATATATAATTAATAAGACCTCCATCATCAAATAAAACATTGAAGACCATACCAACAGCGATTGTATTTGTAACATATGGTAAGAAGAAGATTGTTTGATAAATCTTTTGGAACCATTTTAAGTTATTCAACAAAACACTAATTAATAATGCGATGATGATTGAAACAGGAACTGTAATGAAAACAAGCAAGAAGGTGTTTGGAATACCATATTGAATCAAGTTTGTTTCATATACAAGTTTATCCACCGGAGCACTTGGATTTACCGGACTTAAACCTAAGATAATTGAGAAATTATCAAACGTTAAACCGCTAAATTCACCAGTTGCATATTGGTAATCTCTAGTAAACGCAATGAAAATTGTATTTATAAGAGGATAGATTAAGAAGATAGCCATTAAAATGAGAACTGGGGCTAAGTAGAACCAAGCTCTCCAGTTGTTTTTAGTTTCTTGATCTAAAACTCCTCCAACTGCATAGTTCTTCTTAATCTTTTTTCTTGATACGACATTGACGATAACATCGCCATTTTGACCAACTTTTAAATCGCCAAGTTGAGAATCATGGAAAGTATCATTTTCAAAATTGATGTACTCAACCGGTTCCCTTTCTTTTTTAAATTTATCTAACCACATAAACGTACCTACTATTTAATGTAAATTCTTTCTTCTGTTTCGTGATCGAAGATAAACATTTTATTAGGGATGACTTCTAAGTTAATATTACCAGTTAAATTTGTGTCATTATTAGAAACAATTACTCTGAATGTTTCTTTAGTGCAATTTGGATCTTTAGCAACAATAGAAATATCTCTACCTAAAACTTGGATCATATCAATATTTGTTTTTAAGAAATATTTGCTCTTATCATTGCCGATTGCAAATCCTTCTGGTCTAATAGCAACATAGACTTTTTGATCTTTAATGCCTTTTGCTGCACCAACTTTAGATTTTCCGATATATATTTCTTCGTTTCTTACTTCACCTTCAAATACATTGATTTGAGGTGTACCTAAGAATTGAGCAACGAATAAGTTCTTTGGATTGCTATAAACGTTTTGAGGTGAGTCGATTTGTTGAGCTACACCTTTTTTCATAACTAAGATTTCATCACTAATTGACATAGCTTCTTCTTGGTCGTGAGTAACGAATACTGTAGTAATGCCAGTTTCTTTTTGAATACGTCTAATTTCTTCTCTAGTTTGAAGTCTTAAACGAGCATCTAAGTTTGAAAGTGGTTCATCAAGTAATAAAACTTTTGGTTTTTTAACTAAAGCTCTAGCAATAGCAACACGTTGTTGTTGTCCACCACTTAATTGTGAAGGTTTTCTTTGGAGATATTCATCAATTTGAACTAATTTAGAGACTTCATAAACAATGTCTCTTCTTTCGATTTTATTTAATCTTCTATATGAAATAGATGCATTCTTTTTAATTTCAGCGTTTGTAAAGCCAAAAGAATAAATTAATTTATTTGAAATCGTTTCGATTAATTCTTCTTCAACTTTTTTAATTTTAATAAAGATTTTAGTTTGACCTTTATTATCATAAACTTTAATTTCTTTAATGTTCTTTACATATTCTTTAAGTTCGCGGAAGATCTTAGATTTAATATTCTTTGTTGAAACAGAAGCAATTTTCAAACTAGATTCAACTGAAAATTCATCCTTTATTTCCTCTAAACTTTTTTCTAAAGTAGCGTAATTTGTATTTTTAAAGTCGAAGATTTCGTAATTATCACCACGATCTTCATAACTACTCGTGTTATAAATTTTGACACCAGAATTTTTAAGAGTAACTAAAATTTGTCTTTTAGCTTCTTCTTGAACGTTAACTTGTTTGAAATTTAAGTAGAAAGTTCCATCACAAACTTTCTCTTCAGGAACTAAATCATAATCATATCTTAATACGGCATCATATAAAGCTTCTTTAGATTGTGATTTATTGATATTTGTTGTTTCTGGGACGATAATTTTTGAGAAGTTAGCTTCGAAGATGTCAGCGTTTTTTTCACTAATATCATTTAAAGCAATTTCTAAGTTTAATGTGTTGCCTTCAACTTTATGATTAATTGTAACTTTTTTAGAGTTGATACCAATGCGGGCTGTTAAAGTTTTAATTGAGCGAAGAATTCCTTCGACTACATCATCACTTTGTAATGTATATGTATAACTGAACACATAATTAAAGAAAGTAACAAGAGGAACTTCAACTTTTAAATTTGTTAATGGGAATTCGACGTTTTTATAAATAGTCATATGAGGATATAAAGCATAGTTTTGGAAGACTAAACCAATACCTCTTTTTTCTGGAGAAAGATTTGTAACTTCTTCTTCTCCAAACCAAACTTCACCGCTTGTAGGAATTTGAAGTCCGCTAATCATATAAAGTGTGGTAGATTTTCCGCATCCTGAAGGTCCTAATAAACCAACTAGTTTTCCATCAGGTACAGTTAAATTTAAATCACTGACGGCAGCTGTATCTTTAATATGTTTCTTTGGATCACCAGGGAAAATTTTTGTTAATCCTTTTAATTTGATTTCCATATTATTTTTTTGTTCCTCTCTATTTATTATTCTTAGGAATGATCAATGTTCCATCGTCTAAACCATTCCTTTTATCACTATTAATTTCATCCATCTTTTTGCGTTCTTTAATATTCTTAAATTGTGTCGCGTAATATTTAATGAAATATCCAACTAATATAATCGATGCAACGCTGAAGAAGATAATTATGACGTCAGTCGAATTAAACACTGCAAACGTTGATAAAATAAGCGAAGATCTTAACACAATCGAAGTAACCATTAATGCGACGCTTTCAATAGTTAAGAATCCCATAATGTTTGTCTTGATATACTCTTTTGTATTCATTCTCTTGAATTCATCGTCTTTATTTTTCTTTTTAAGATAGAAATATAAGTAAGTTGCAATAGCACCATAAGCAAGGAAAATTCCTAAGACGATGCCGACCATAATCAATGTTGAGTTAATTTTATATGTATTGTTTTTATTTCCTGGTTTAATAACAGTACCAGTAGAATCTTCAATATCAGATAAATTCAAATCATAAGAGTAGAATGTTTTAGATCTATTTGATTTAGGTACAAATTTTCCAGATTCACTTGAATAAATATCATACATAACAAGGAAATTTTCGATACTAATATTTGCGACGTTTTTATAATCAAAATCATTAATCAAGAATCCAATACGTTTAGTTGTATTTGTGATATCGACATTTTGTGCACCACTTGGAACAACTATATGTTCGCCATTATTCATTAAGAAATTGAATTTAGTATCAGCTGAGAAACTAATTCTAACTCTAATCCAAGAAAGCCCTTGTTCAATTTTATCTACATTAGCTTCATAGATACGTTTTAATGAGGAGCTTAAAGAAATGTAAACTTCTTTAGTGGCAACACCTTTTACTTGCATTGAAAAATCAGTTGAATTTCCGAAATTAGAATAACCTAAGTAATCAATATCAAGGAAATTATTAATTTCATAAACTTTGCTTGAAGATGAAACTTTAGCTTTAGCATGATTGAAAATAACATCACCATTCGAATTAGTTTCAGGAATATAAAGTCCACTCTCATTTGTAATAGCTCTTACGATGTTATTGACATAGAAAGTTCCCTTTTCATCAATTTTTTCACCGTAATTTAGTGGCACTAATACATCAGTGTCAATCGATTGTGAACCGATATCTCCAAGGTTATCACTGAAATCATTTTTGTTGATACGTGTAATATCACTTACTCTTTTTTCTTTTTTACCATCACTTCTAATGACAGTGTAAATAAGCTGACCTGAAATTACTGATTCAGCATCTTTTCCATAACCAACGTAAAAAGATTCACCAAAACCACTAACTTTAATGGAAATTTCAATTAAACACGAAGTATCGGAATAATTAAAACTTGAAATTTGAGGTGAAACTTCATTCAATAAATCACCAACAGGTGTAGTTGTGTCTGCTACAGACACATTTTGAGTCCTAAATTGTATGCTATTATTCACATACGAACTTGCAACAGTAGGTGCAGCGGCACTTGTGACAGAAGCACCAAGGGCTAAACCTAACATTCCAATTGAAGCAAGTTTTAATAATTTCTTGTTTTGCATAATAATCATTATATCAAACAGAGCCTCCTTAATCCAACGTTAATAAATTCATAAATATTAAATTTATATAAATATATTTATATTTTTATCGCATTTTGAATTTGCTCAAGTCAAAATCCGACATTCCAGAAGGAGATATTTCTTGCTTATTTTTAAAAATTTTAGCATTTTCAACATCTACTTCTTCAATTCCTAGCATGTAGTCATGAAATGTTTGTTTTTTCTTACTGAAAGCCATCATTGAAATTGAAATAAATAAAGGGACGCCAGCCGTAAAAACACTCACAACAACTTCAAGGAAAAAGAAAATCAAAAAGCGTAAAATATAAGTCGATGCAGGGACCATGAGCACATCTTTTGTTACTAAACCAGTTTTGAAGCAAAGTCTACCAATTGTTTGTTTCCCTCTAAAGAAAATTAACGGAATAATTAAATAACAAATTATCACAGCAACACCAATAGAAACAGGTATCTCTATAAAAAGAAGCGCATTTGACAAGTTTTTTTGTAATTCAAGTACTCTAGGTACCTTTTGAATTAATAAACCTTGGCACACTTCATCAACATAAGGTTTTAATACATCGTCAACATAATTTTTAGATGGAATTTGCACATCTGGATTTTGTATAACTTTTCCAGATTCATCTTTAACGTAGTATGGGGAATTAGAATATTGAAACTTGTTATTAAGTCTATAATCATCATAATTTTTTAAGACATCTTTATAAATTTCTTCGTTAGTTTTTTCTAAAATAAAAATATGGAAAGTGTTGATATCTCGCTGCAATGAAATTTTTATCGCTGCTTGTGACATTGTAGTATTTGCATTGTAATAAGTTACAACATCTGTGATTCTTCCAAATTCACTATTATCGATATAAATTCCAGATTCAAGACGTAAATTATCAAGTTCAACAATATCGTTTTTTAATGGTGTATGGTTATTTGCTATAGCTTTAGAAGCATTAAAAAAACCAAAAGAAAGAAAAGCGCATATTACCGCATCAAAGATACCTAAAAAAATTCTCTTCCAAAATTTAGGGCGATAATAGACAAGTTCTTGTTTTGGCTTAGTTTGATCGTTAGTTTCCATAACCTAATTCCTTGTAGTATTCGTCGATAGTTTCTGTATCAACTACGATTGAATTCGTAGAAAGTTCTTTAAGTGTTCTATTGAGTTTATTTGCGCAAAGCAAAATAAGTTGTATCGCAATAAAAAATATAGCCACTAAACTAACAACAGTTAAATAACTAAAAGCAAGCATTTTATCAAATCCAACAGTTGCAACAGGTATAAACATCAATATAACTAACGATAAGCAAGTAGAGATAATGCCTATCTCAACCACTTCACCTTTAGACATATATCGAAAATTATGTAGATTTACTCTTTCAAGCTTCATGATTTTTTCGCTGATTGTTTGATGTTTTTCAGTAACTAAAGGAACAATGAAAAAAGATACTATAGCGCTTAAGAAAAAACTTGAATAAGCACAAATAGTAATTAAGGATTGATAGTAAACTTCAAACGTTTCAATTTCATTGTGATAATAGTTATAAGATTTTAATTCTGTATGTAGTTTGGAAGTCAAATCGTTTGTCTTAATATCATTAATTAAGTCTCCATACAAAGACAAGAATACACTTTGACTAAATTTTTGATATTCCTTTTTACCATCTTTACTCATTTCGTCATCGTATACGAAATTTGGTAGGAACATTGTTTTATATTCCTCTTTTAAAGCGAATGTACCATTTGAATTAAATTTAGTTTTATCAAAATATATTTCACCATATTTAATTAAATTTTGATTAATGTAAGAAATATCATTGCCTTTTATTTCGATAAAATAATTATAAATAACATCATAAACATCACTATTTCCGGTTACATAATATTCAATAAAACGATTGCTTGTTGTAACGAGATTACTTTGAAAAATAAATCTTTCTTTATCATCTTTTGAAAAAAGCAATTCATTATCATAAAGTATTTGGCAGCGATAGTTTGTATTATAACCGTTTTCAATACTTCTTTCAGAATAATTTGTTGAAGAGTAACCAATCGGTATAGCTAAAGATTGGAAAAATAAAAGAGCAAGCATCAAACAAATAATCACGTCAGCTAAAAAAGAAAGAATCCTTCTAGAAATCTTTGCTGGATAAATGAAAACCTCTCTTTTTTTCGGAGTATCGTTTAGGTTTTGATTTTCGTTACTTATATAATCTTTTTCCATACTACTAGCCGTATCTTCTCGGCCTTTTATAATACTATGTTTTTAATATAATAATCTACATTAAATGTCATTTTTGAGTCATACACACATGGATATGAACACATTCTATCATTTTTTAAACAAGTATTTGTTACTAGTTTAATAGTTATTTTATTATTTTAAAAATCATACATCGTTTTTTTAACTAATTAAAAAAGAGTCGATTAAACCGTTACTTTAGCGACATAAAATTTCAAAAAATATTTAGTGCGATGACTAAGTTTTTTTATTAAAGATTGTATCCTAATACATTAATATCAGGGAATTCATCTTTGCTTTTCTCATAGAAAAAGATCAAGTAGCTACAAAGGATAACTATATTAGCTTTTTCTTTATTCGTATGATTAAAGAATCAATCATCTAAAATTTTAGCTGCACCTCTTCCTCTAGCGTTTTCGTTAGCAAAAGTTTGAATAAAGTTAATTTTTCTTCTTGTTTTAAACGTTGCATAGCCAAGTTCGACGCCATCTTCAATTAAGGGATATATTTCTTTTTTTGATATAAATTCCATAAGTCAACGATAAAGGAACTTATAAGAAAAATAAACGCTTACACTCAATCACGATTCTAACTTAATTCAAAAATGCAAAAGTCAATATATTGATTAGCAATTAATATTTTGTAATCAACATTTATTAGTCCAACGATTAAAAAACTCTTTTTCATTTTTATGACTGTCATATAATAAAAAAGAGGAACAAATGAAATATAAATACGAAAATACATTAGTAAATTCTGAACTTGAAAGAGTTGATATTCTATTAAGAAAAGGTAAGTACGAAGACGCTTATAATACTTTGACTTGGATTGAAAAAATTATGGTCCTTCTGGTATTGTATGTATCAAAAAAGGAATTTATTATACGTGTTTATTAAAATTTCATGATGCGAAAAACGAATATCGTAAAGCAAATATTTCGTATATAGTAAACATTGGTCATGGAGAAGATCCTTTTTGCACTTATCACATTTCTAAAATTAACAAAATAACATCTAAGAAATTAACCGAAAAAGAATTCGTTGAATATATAAATAGTTTATTAGGAAGTGAAAATTATACAATTCCTAAAGGCATTGAATATACTTATAGTCCTGAAAATAAAACGAAACTCACTTTTAAAGAGATTCTTTTTTGCATTGGCTTTTTACTAGTCATAATTTATCTTGTTGCTGCGTTCCTATTTTTGTAGTGGTTAAGCACCAGAATATGCTCCAAATCAACACATTACTTTTTTTATGAAATGCGATAATATGTTAAAATTTCCTTTATAAAGTGTAATGAAATCAGTCAACATCATCACTTTTTACATAAAAATTAATAAATAGACGACACGATTTAAGACGTATATCTTCCCAGACTTAGTTTTATTACGTAATTTATAACAACTTTCTTTATAAGGACTTTATTCCTTAGATATATGGATTTCTATCACACTTAAAAAAAGAATCGATTAAATCGTTACTTTAACGACATCGATTCTTTTGTTTTAATTGACATTAATTGTAATTTCTATACCTTCATTAGTTGTATCATTGATGCTAATTGAATAATTCATATCGCTTCCATCATTGAATTTTCCGCTTTCAAAATATTTATTTTGTTTAGAAACCGAGAATACTTCACCAGTTCCTGTATATAAAGATGCATTGGTTGCTGCTTTTTTATTAAAAAGGATTTGATTATCTGCACTTATAAGTTCAATTAAAGGATGATCATCTTTATTTGTACTCATTCCACTCGCATTAGAATGACTTACAGCAGCCCACCCAACAGTTTGAGTTAAACTATTATCATATTCAGGAAGTGAATCTATATTTGTAGGTAAATAATCACCAAAAGAAATTTTTCCATTAAAAGTATTGTAATAAAGCATACTAAGTCTAGCATCAACATGGTAAATTCTTAATCCTTGTTTACCAAAGAAAAGTGGGTAACTATTTAAATATCTTGCATTGCTATCAAGTTCGAATAAATTAGTTGGTGTATAATATTCAACTATTAAATATTCTCCAAAAGCATGATTTCCAAAACTACTACTTGGTAAAATAATAGAATCATAGCTTGATGCAAATGGTTTTAAAGTTAATGTTGTTGTTTCTTCTATGACTTGAGCTTTAGTCCATCCTAATGCGTATTTAGAAAACGCATTATGATCTCCGATATTTAAATCCATCATATCTAATTGCCCAGTGTATGAAAAATTAGAACGACGATTGCCATAGTCATAATAATCATCAAGTCCTAACATATGTCCAGTTTCATGGATTATAGTGTGAGCATCACTATTAATAGGATTAATACTACTATAATTACGTGATTGCCCTAAAAAGAGTATTGAACCATTAGCATATCTTCCTGGAATTTGACTTCCAACTCCAACACCTGATAACAATTGAGGATCATATGTAGTTGTATAAGCCCAATATTTTTGTTTATTAAAAACTTCATTATAATTTTTAGAATTATACACTAACCAAATACCATCAATATAATCATCGCCATTAATGTCATATTTAGAATCATTAAAGTTGACTTTACTTCCATCGATCGTTAATCCTTTTTTATAAAATTCAGTAATGATTTCTTTTGATTCATCTCCATAATCATTAGCCATACTATTAAATATTGAACTTGTAATATTAGGAGTAAAAGGATCAGTAATTTCAAAGTTTAGATTTAATTTTCCATTACTACTTTTTTCATAAAAACTCTTGCAACTCTCCCAATATTCATTCGAATTATCTTTAAAAATGCCATTAAATCCACTTTCGATCATTGAGTAATCATGGTCAGTGAAAGCATTTAAATCACTAAATTGTACTGGGACAACTAATACTGTTACATCACCCGTTGAAGGAGTTAAAGGAGAAGCAGCTGCATCTTCTACATCCAGATAAGTAAAACGAGAATAATCTCCTTTTTCTTGAGTTACACTTGTAAAAGGAGTTGTGTTATCTTCTAAATCCCCGATATCAATTTGACCTCCTGGTCTAACATTAGGCTGATCAACTATTTCGCAAGCATTCAAACCAAAAACAGATAAACAAGTTATAGAAGCAATGGCTCCTCCAATACACAAAAATGTACCTAGTCCTACTAAAACATTTGTTTTATTCATACGCCTTATCTCCTTTCGATTTGATTATTTCTTCAAATCTTTGTAACGAGTAATCATTAAATTCTTCACTTTCAGGTAAGTCAAAATTTAATACTTGGAATACATGAAACATATTTTCATATACCTTAGATTCATATATTACACCATTTTCATCAAATTCTTTTAAAGAACGATCATAAAATGGTTTTAATTCATCTTTGTCTCCGCTAACGCATAAAATAGGAGGATACTTAGCTAACTTAATGAAGTCGTTTAAATTAGCGTATTGTTTAATAATTAGTCCTTTTTCATCGAGTGGTTTATAGAAACTATTTTGCATCTCTTTATTAAGAATTTTATTAATGAAATTAGTCTCATTAAAAATGTGATCAATATAAGGAACTTGGTGTTCTAAAACTAAAAAATCAACATTAAAAGTGAAAGGTTCTACCTCGTATGCATCTAATAAGAATTTATTTTGATTAATAGCTAAAGTTAATAAAGCTAAATGTCCTCCAGCACTATCTCCACTAATCATTACATCGTCAAAAGAAATTTCATATTTTCCTTTATTTTTATATAAATAATTTAAGAAAGCGAAAATATCTTGAACCATTCCTTTAAGATTTGTATCAGTTAATAATCTATAAGAAAAAGTTACAACATTATATCCTTTACTAGCTAAATACATAGCATAATTATCATTTAATTCTTTGTCGCCATATACCCATCCTCCTCCATGAATATCAATAATTAAAGGAAGATTAACTGATTCAATTTTTGGTTTATATAAATTAAATTTTCTAAAATCTTTTTTATCTTTCGAAGCATAATTATAAGAAAGGTATTGATTTACGCCTTCAATTTTAGGCAATTTAGATTTTACTTTTTTATCGTTTCGAGCCATAACTTTCGAAACTATTTTAGTTGGTAATTTAAAAATTGTTTTCATTATATTTAATATTTTATCAAATCCATTAAAATCAAAAATTAAAAGAGCCTTAAATTAATATCAATAGAAATATGCTTTTTAGCCTAAGTAATCAAATAAGGAACTTAAATACCTATTTTAAAAATAGTGGCTTAAATGACTTATTAGGTTGCTTGTAGGCCATTTTCCATATTTTAGAGACTATTAAAGGTCATTTTTTTATAACATTTCTATTAAAAATATCAAGCAATTCTTTAAGCAAAAATTCGACATCAAATTTTTA
>ERZ1036460.167-NODE-167-length-40897-cov-10.961829_pt1 | contig 40897 bp, 43 predicted proteins | sample MGYA00514229_ERZ1036460 | MGnify/ENA primary metagenome ERZ1036460 (study PRJEB33795, sample SAMN09464921) | human gut metagenome | host: Homo sapiens | place: USA: Stanford, California | collected 2016-08 | study: EMG produced TPA metagenomics assembly of the...
ATTGTTATCGTGTTTTTCGAATTACTGTTGTTTTTTAGTATAAAAAGTTAAGGTAACTTTAGAATTTTTATATTCTTTGTTAGACTTTTTAAATGAAATTTTAAGGAATCAAAAGCGCTTTTAAAATGATACAAACGACAATCTAATATTTAATAGTTGCTCCAGTCATATTTACATCCTTTGTTACTTCTAAATAGTAACAAAAATATCGACCCATATCGTCACTTACATTATCAGTCGGAGATATCGATTTTAAATCAATAACATAAGTACTTTCATCTTTTTCGATGCCATTTAAACTATACCCTTCAATCATTCCCGAAGTAGCCTGAATGATCAATGCGATTAAATCTGAATTTAAAAAATAAGTTTCATCAAATTTTTGATTTACCTCAATAATTTTTTTGTCGGTTCTTTAGTGAATATATTTTCATCATTTAAAAACAAGTTAAATTCAGTAACAGACTTCAATAAAGTTGCTTTAGGCGCATCAAAATTTTATGATAAATTATTTAAATTAAATGGTTCATCTTTTAACATCGAGACACTGCAAGAAGAAACTAACGTCACTAAAGAGAGCGAGAGAATTGTTTTTACTTTTTGATTATTTTTCATAATTCACTACACCTTATAAAATTAAATTTATACCGAGCCAAAATCATTAATCGTATTTTTTATTTCCAAAATAATATGCATTTATACATATAGGTATCAGTTTTTGATACTTTATATTCAATTATTTCAATATTATTTAAAGCAGACATTGATGAACTCACGTAAGTTCTACTACTATCAACAAGTTGCAAGTTATAAACAGTAGCACAATTAGCACCAGTTTGGTTGTTATTGTTAGTTAACCAACTAAGCGAAATTCTAATTGCCTCTCCTTCCTTTAAATATTTTATTAGTAGTTCTTACAGCTTGTCCGTTTTTAGTACATCTTTTATGAATCATTAAAAAAGAACGTATAAACGGCAATGCGTAACTTGGATTATTTCTATAAATAACAAACTACTAATAAAAGCTTTTATTTGCAAATCCATATTAACATGTTTTTTTCTTAATTTAAATATCAAATTTTGTAACAAAAAAGCCTAGTTAAGGCTATTAAATTCTTACACTAGGCTAAAAAGTAATGTTCAAATACTTAAATTAAGCAAGTAACTTTTCTAATTCATCGACGAGTTCTTGAAGTCTATTAGTGACTGCATAGAATGGTTCTTTTGTTGTAAGATCAACTCCAGCTTCTTTAACTTCGTTAATTGGATAATCGCTTCCACCTGCTTTTAATAAACTAATATATTTATCAAATGCACCTTCTTCGCCTCTATTAACTCTAGAATAAAGTTCTAAACTAGCAGCAAATGAAGTTGCATATTGATAGACATAGAATGGTGTATAGAATAAATGAGGAATGTAAGCCCAAACTAATGGTTTATATTTTTCTTCATTGATATCGATTCCATAATATGTTGAATAAAGTTCAGCCATCTTATTATTTAAAACTTCATAATTTATTGGTGAACCTTTTTCGAATGCTTCACTGATTTCTAATTCAAATTGAGCAAATAAAGTTTGTCTATAGAATGTTGCTAAAATATCATCAATACTCTTTTGTAAAAGAGCAATTTTATCATTTTTAGATAAACCTGGTTGCTTTAATAAGTAGTCTAATAAGTTGTGCTCATTGAATGTTGAAGCAATTTCTGCAACAAAAATTGTGTAGTTTTGCTTTAATTCTGGTTGATTTTCAATTGAATACATGGTGTGAATTGAGTGACCGCATTCATGAGCTAAAGTAAACGCATCATCGAGAGTGCCAACAAAATTTAAAAGAATATATGGTTTAATTCCTTCTCCACCGTTACTATAAGCTCCACTTCTTTTTCCTTCTTTAGGGAAAACATCAACTCTACCTTCACTTGAAACAAAATGTGCTTTATCTTGGAATTCTTTAGGGAATCTTTCAATTGATTTATAGAATAAATCTTTTGCTTCTTCATAAGTAACTTTAGTTTCTGAATTAGCAATTTCTAAGAATCTATCATATGATCTATGTTTTGTTAAACCTAAAGCTTTTCTTCTTAATTCGTAGTATTTTTTAATTGCGTCAGTATTTGAAGAAGCAACTTCAACTAAACTTCTATAAACTGAGGTTGGAATTTGATTGTGTTCAAGATGGTAATCAAGAATTGATTTATATCCACGTGCTTTAACAACCGCTTGTTGAGCTTCAAGGCCGAGATGATACATTTCAGCATATGTATTTTTTCTTTCATCGAAATATTCATATAAAGCATTGAAGATCGCTTCTCTTTCGCTAGCATCTTTTGCTTCCATGATTAAGTTTCTCCAATTAGAAACTGTAACGGTAACTTCTTTTTCACCTAATTTAATTGTTTTAGGTTTATAGTCACTTACTGAAAGAGTTGAATATAAATCACTAGCTACGCCACTTAAAGGACCAAATCTAGAAATTAATAATTCTTTGTCTTTTGTTAAAACGTGGCTTTGTCCATCAAATAATTTGCGGAATGTGAAATCAAAATCGTTAAATTCTTTATGCTTAGAGATGAATTCATCCATTTTTTCTTTTCCTAAGCTTAAAATTTCAGGTTCAATAAAACTAATTGCACTAACAAAGTCATTTAAAGTACTCGTTAAAATAGCTTCTCTTGAATTTGCTTCAACACTTCTTCTATCTAAATCAGCAACTGATTGAGCGTATGTGTAAAGTCTTGTTAATAAAATGTCAGTATCTCTTTCTAAAGTCAAAAGTTTAATTAAGCTTTCTTCATCACTTAATTTTCCTTCGAAACTTTTAAATTCTTCAATTCTACTTTTAAATAATTCAAAATCTTTATTATATGATTCATCATCTAAATAGATTTCTGTTAAATCCCAATTGTAATTTGCCATTACTTTTTCCTCCAATCTGTAATATTTTACCATAAGTTCATTAATTTAGTGATATTATGCAATCTTAGTTTTAAAAATTTTTTCTATGATATAATCTTTTTGAAAAGAGAAAAAATATGAATAAATTCATGAAAGAAGCTATTAAAGAAGCTACTAAAGGTATTGAATGCGGTCATGGAGGACCTTTTGGTTGTGTAATAGTAAAAGATAACAAAATTATTGCTAGAGGACACAACGAAGTTTTAAAAAAGAAAGATGCAACGTGTCATGGAGAAATGGTTGCTTTAAGAAAGGCTATGAAAAAGCTAAACACTTTTGATTTAAGCGGCGCATCTTTGTATACAACTGGCGAACCTTGTCCAATGTGCATGGGTGCTATTTTATGGAGCAATATTTCTAAAGTATATTATGGCTGTAACACCATCGACACAGAAATTATTGGTTTTAGAGATGAGGCATTTTATAAATTTGATCGTTCAACTTTTTTAGAAGAAATAGACCGTGATGAATGTCTAAAACTTTACGAAAAATACAAGAATATCAAAGATAAAATTCCTTATTAAAAAATAGACGTTTCATTATTTTATTATATCCTTCATAAACAATATTGGAGATTTTTTAATGTCACTTTTTACATCAATTATTTAATTTCGTTTTATCGAAATTTAATTTACATTCGAATATTTAGCTAATTAAAAAATAACTTTTTCTTCATTTTTTATATCATTCATAATGACGATTTTATTTTTTTACTTATGATTAAAAGATAAAATCTTTCGAATGAAAATATTTGAATATTTTTATCATTTTTTGTTGATATTTCATTAGAAAATGAAAGTTAAATATTACATAATATAGAAAAAGGAGATAATTTTATGCCTTACATATCAACTGATAAAATTTTAAAATACGCAACCGAACATCATATCGCTCACGGTGCTTTTAACGTTAACTCTTTATGTCAAGCCGAAGCTATAATCGAAGCTTGTGAAGAATTAAGATGTGCAGCTATCATTCAAGTTGCTGAACCAGGACTTGCTTATATTGGTGGCCGTGTAGATTTCTTAAATGGCACAATGGAAGAAAAAATTCTTGGCGCTAAAAGAATCGCTAAATTTGTTAAAAAATTAGCTAAAAAAACTTTCATCCCTGTTGCATTACATTTAGACCATGGTAGAAGCTTTGAAAGCTGTAAAGCTTGTATCAATGCAGGTTTTAATAGCGTTATGATTGATGGAAGCGCACTTGATTACGAAGATAATGTCGCGTTAGTTAGTAAAGTTGTCGCTTATGCTCATCCTAAAGGAGTCGCTGTTGAAGGTGAATTAGGAGTTTTAGCTGGTGTAGAAGATCATGTTTTTAGTGAATCAAGCACTTACACTAACCCATTAACTGCAGTTGACTTTATAAAAAGAACACAATGTGATTCATTAGCAATTTCTTATGGTACAAAACATGGTGCTGTTAAAGGTGACAATGTTAAATTAAGAAAAGAAATTGTTATCGCTACAATGGAAAACTTAAGACATGAACATTTAAGTGCTGCTATAGTTAGCCATGGTTCAAGCTTAGTTCCAGAATATATCGTTAATGAAATCAACGCTTTAGGTGGTAAAGTCAAAGGAAAAGGTGTCCCAATTGATCAATTAAAAGAAGTCATCCCTTGTGGAATTTCCAAAATCAACATGGATACAGATATTAGACTTGCTACAACAAGAAATTTATTAGAATATTTTACTGAACATCCAGAAAAAAGAGAAACAAGTAAAATTTATAACTTATTAGTTGAAAAACCAGAATCATTCGAATATAGATATTACTTAAAAGAATATATTAACGAACTCGAAACAAATAAAGGATTCAACGAAGAATTAAAAGAAATCGTTCCACTTCTTAAAAAAGCTGTTAAAGAAATCGTTCTTACAGCAAACGTCGAGTTCGGAAGTATAGGAGATGCAATTTATATTAAATAAATAACCATCTCGTGATATACTAATGTTTATGAAAAGAATATTAGTAATCGATGGACAAGGCGGCGGAGTCGGAAGACAACTAGTCAAATCCATTAAAGAAAAAGTCAATAATGCAACTATTATTGCTATTGGTATTAACTCTATTGCTACTAGTGTGATGCATAAAGCTGGAGCTGATGTTATCGCAACTGGAGAAAATGCAATTATTGTTAACTCAAAAAAAGTTGATATTATCGTTGGACCAATCGGAATTATATTAACTGATGCATTATGTGGCGAAGTCACTAATAAAATAAGCGATGCAATTGCAACAAGTAGCGCCAAGAAGGTACTCATTCCATTTAACAATTGCGACACAATTATTAGCGGACTTAATAACACTTCTATTAATTTTTTAATTGAAGATACAATTAAAAAAATTAATGAATTACTTTAAGATAATCACGAAGATTATCCTACTTGATTAAAATTTTAAATATTTAATGTCATGAAGGCATATTAGCTTTTTGAAAAAAGCAATATGCTTTTCTTTTGCAAAATTTATGGATGAAATTACATTTAGACAAGATTATAAAAGGTTAACAAAGAAAAAAGTAATCTTCTTAATTTCCTTACTAATAATATTAGTATTTTTTGTAATACTTTCTTTATGTGTTGGAAGCAGTAACTTGTCTTTTCAAGATTCATTTTTAGCTATTTTTGGTCAAGGAGATCCAACGAATGTCACTATTTTATATAACATTCGTATGCCAAGAATGCTTGCTGGACTACTAAGCGGATTCGGATTAGCAATTTCAGGATATGTTATGCAAAATTTACTTAAAAATCCTATGGCTTCACCTTCGACATTAGGTGTTTCTAATGGTGCTGTTTTCGGAGCTAATTTGGCTATTATTGCTTTTAATGCAGGCCATATTAATTCTTCTCAAGGTACTGAAATCACAATTTCAAACCCTTACTTAACAACATTTTGTGCCTTAATTTTTTCAGTTCTATCTATTTTCTTTATTATGCTACTTTCTTCACGCAGTAAATTTTCAAGTGAAACTGTTGTTTTAAGTGGTGTAGCAATTGGTAGTTTATTCACTGCAATGACAACAATATTACAGTTTTTCGCCACAGACACTCAATTATCAAGTGCTGTCTTTTGGCAATTTGGCGATTTAGGTTATGTAACTTATACTGAAAACTTAATTATGTTTATTGTTATCATCGCTTCATTTATTTACCTATTTTTAAATAGATGGAATCATAACGCATTATTAAATGGAGATGACGTTGCAAAAAGTTTAGGTGTTAAAGTTAACATCACAAAAATTTTAGGGCTAGTTTTAGCTTCACTAATTTGCGCTGTTTGTGTTAGCTTTATCGGAATCATCGGATTTATTGGGCTTGTTGCCCCTCATATTGTAAAAAGAGTAATCGGAAACGATTATAAATTTACACTTCCATGCACTGCTTTATGTGGTGCTTCATTAATTTTATTTGCTGATACACTTTCTAAATTATTCATTAATGGTATAAGTTTCCCAGTTGGAGCTATCACTTCTTTATTTGGCGCTCCTTTATTCTTATACCTTTTACTCAGAAAGAAGGAGCGTTAATATGGACATTGAAGTCAATAATTTAGCTTTCGAGTATACAAAGAATAATGAAACATTAAAAGATGTATCATTTAAATTTTCTAGTGGAGATATTGTTGCTGTTTTAGGAGTTAACGGAGCAGGAAAATCTACTCTTATTAAATGTTTGGGTTCAATTTATAAGCCTAAAGGTGGTCAAATTATAATTGATGATAAAAATTTATCATTACTAAAACCAAATGAGAAAGCTAGATTAATAAGTTATGTTCCTCAAAACATTTCATTTCCAGATTTTAGTGTCTTTGATTCGATTTTAATCGGTAGAAAACCTTACATTAATATCGAGCCGACTAAAGATGATTATAAAATCATTAGTGACACAATCAATTCTTTAGGACTAGAACATTTGGTATTTAAAAACGTAAATGAAATTAGTGGCGGAGAAAAACAAAAAGTAGCTATTGCTAGAGCTCTTGTACAAAGTTCATCTGTTATTTTATTCGATGAACCTACAAGTAGTCTTGATGTTAAAAATCAACTTGAAGTAATTAATTTAATTAAGCGAGTCGTTAAAGAAAATAACTTAATCGCTTTTGTTGTAATTCATGATATCAATCTAGCACTTAAATTAGCGAATAAATTTCTTTTATTAAAAGATGGTCAAGTTTTTAATAAAGGAGATTTATCAATTATTACCGAATCCAATTTAGATTCCTTATATGGAGTCTCAACAAAAATCTATGAAAATGATAATCAAAAATTCGTCATTTTCAACAATTAAGGAGTTACAGAATGAAAAATAAATTAATTTTTACAAGCTTTTTAGCATTTACACTAGTTTCTACAACTATTTTAGGACTTTCTTCATGCGGAGCAAATAATCCTGATACGAAAATCGAAACCATCGAAGTCACTGACACATTAAATAGAAAAGTTACAGTTAAAAAAGAAAATAAAAAAGTTCTTTGTATTGGAGCTAGCGCACTTCGCTTATATAGTTATGTTGGTGATATGAATAAACTTTGTGGTGTAGAAGCTTATGAAACAAGTAGCCAAGATAAGGTTAAGATTAGACCTTATAATTACGCTTATAGAGATTTATTTGAAACACTTCCTAAAGTTAAAACTGGTGGTCCAATGCAACCTGCAAACGCTGAAGAAATTTTAGCAGCTAAACCTGATGTTGTATTTTCTTTATATGATGATGTCGAAAAAATGAATCAACTTCAAAGTAAAACTAAAATTCCAGTTGTTTGTTTAAGTTATGGTAAAAGCGATCCATTTAGTGAAGATGTATATAAATCATTAGAATTAATCGGACAATTAGTTGGCACCACTGCTAGAGCAACACAAATCGTTTCTTATATCAAAGGTCTTAAACAAGATTTAAATGATAGAACAAAAGATATTATTGACAATGATAAAAAGTCAGTTTTCTTAGGTTATAACACATATAATGGCGGAGCTGGAGAAATCGGCTCCTCGCTTGTAAATTATACTTGCTTTAAAGAAACAAATGCTAAAAATGTCTTATCCAAAGAACTTAATTTAGGAACAAATAATCCAACAATTGAGCTCGAAAAATTAATCGAATTAAATCCAGAAGTTATGTTTGTCGATGTTGCTAATTATAGTAAATTAGTTGCTGATTATAAAAGCGATAAAAAAGCTTCACTCGATAAAATTGCGGCTTTTAAAAATGGAGAAATTTATCTTCAAATGCCATTTAACCAATATTACACAAATATCGATATCGCTATGGCTGATTGCTATTTTGTCGGTGCAACAATTTTTAAAGAGCAATTCAAAGATATCAATATCATTGATAAATATAACGAAATATTATCGACTTTATTAAATAAAGAGATGAACTATTACGAAAGAACATTAAAAGATACTCCAAATAATCTTGGTTTCCAAAAAGTAGATTTATCATTAATTAAATAATATTAACTCCTCTCATGAGGAGTTTTCATCTTTACTAGCGCCACCATTTAATCAAAAATGCCCTTTTTAGCTTAAGTTTATTAATATGTATTAAACTAAGCATTTTAAAATTTATCGCCTAGAGATTAAACGAAATTAATCTAGGGCATTTTTCTTTATTTTTGATTTAAAAACGCCTTTTCTTAATGAAGAGGCGTTATTTATTAATCTACAAATGTTACTGATTCAGGAACTTCATTTACTAATGGTTTAAGCCATGAAATGAATTCATCAGTTACATCGTATTTTCCTTTGATATATTTTAAAGGGAATGTTGCTTCATCTAGCATTACTTTTTCAATCGGAATTAAAATAGGTTTAATTTTGTATGGATTTGTTGATAATCTTTCAATACCAGCCATAACACCATTAATATTATTTAAAGCAGCTTGAATCGCAGTTTTTCCCATTAAAACAGCTTCTTCTTGATCAACAAGTGAAACAAGATTTCTTGAACATCTACAAACTAAACCAGGTTTTTCACTACGTGCTTTAATTCCTAATTTTTCAATAATTAATGTAGCTAAATGTGTTGAAACATCTCCAAAATAAGTAGCTCTATCAGTTTTAAAAATTGGCTTAACAATCGGTTCTCCATTTTCATATTTTAAGCCTTCACTACAAACAACTACCAATCCATGTTTTTCATCCCATCTACGTTTAACTTCATTAATGAAATCTTCTTCATCGAATGGAATTTCAGGGAAACAAATCATATGAGGTGCTTTTGAATTACTAGTTCTAGCAAGCGCACTACTTGCAGCGAGCCATCCAGCGTTTCTGCCCATTACTTCGATAACAGAAACATGAATTGGAAGACCTGTAACATCTTGAGCACAATCATTTACTGTTTGAATAATATAATTTGCGCAGCTTGCAAATCCAGGTGCATGATCTGTTACACCAACATCATTATCAATTGTTTTAGGAATACCAACACAAGTTAATTCAACGCCTTTCTTTTTAGCGTATTTGTAAATATTTCCAATTGTATCCATTGTCCCATTTCCACCAGTAAAAAGAACATATCCGATATCATGCTTTATTAAAATATCAACAATTTTGTTGTATTCTGCTTCATAAAGAGGGAATCTTGAACTCCCAATTGCACTTCCTGGAGTAGATTTTAAAACTTCTAATTCATGGTCAGTTAAGTTTGTTAAATCGATAAAATCTTCGTTATATAAACCTTGTGAACCAAATCTAGGTGCAAAAATTTTTCCATCAAATTTTTGTCTTTTTAATTCCATTAAAGCTCCATAAAGTGAAGCATTAATAACAGCTGTAGGTGCTCCTCCATGAGCAATTAAAAGATTTTTCATTTTAGAATTTTTTCTCCCCATTAATATAAACTTCTTGAATGACATTATTCTTATCTAAGACGATAAAATCAGCATTTTTTCCAACTTTAATTGATCCGATTTTATCATCCATTTTTAACATTCTAGCAGAATTTAAAGAACACATTTTACTAGCTTCTTTATCATCAACTTTTGTAAATTCTTTAATATTTTTAAAAGCTTGATCCATGATTAAGCAGCTTCCAGCTCTTGTATCTGTTCCTTTAATTTTACAATCGCCATCTTTAACAACAATTGGAGTATTTCCAATCATATAATCACCATTAGGTAATCCAGCGCACATTAATGAATCAGTGATTCCAATTAATTTATCATTAGTTTTAATTTTTCTAATAAATTCAACCATTTCTCTATGGACATGGATTCCATCTAAAATAACTTCAGTATAAAGATCGTCAAAATATAAACCAGCCATTGTAATTGATGGGAAATGTTGGTGGATGCCTTTACTTGCATTAAAACAATGAGTTAAACATTTTGCACCTGCTTCTTTTGCTTTTTTTGTTTCATCAAAAGTTGCATTACTATGGCCCATTGTAACTTGAATACCATTTTCAACTAAAAATTTTACTACTTCTTCTGTATTAGGATTTTCAGGAGCAATTGTCATGAGTTTAAATAATCCATGACTATGTTCAATGAATTTTTTACATTTTTCAATTGTAGGAATTTGTAAATATTTTTCCAGTTGAGCTCCTTTAAATTCTTTGGATAAGAATGGTCCTTCAAGGTGAATTCCTTTAATTTCTGGATGAGTTTTACTAGCTTCATAAATTAATTCTGATTGTCTAAAAATTAATTCATCACTTTCTGTAAGTAATGTTGGAAAAACACTAGTTACTCCATGTCTTACATAAAAGCTTAAAAGTTTTTCTAATTCATCTAAATTTTTAACAGTAGAAAAATCTAATCCATCTCCTCCGTGAGTATGTTGGTCAATAAAGCCTGGAATAATTATTTTGTCGTATGAATCAGATTCACTTTGATCGATAGCAACGAATTTTCCATCTTCGACTTCTAGATTTCCATAAACGTATCCGTTTTCTAATAAAATTTTCGCATTATCAAATTTCGTAATCATCGGATTGTTTTCTCCTTCTACAAAAATATTGTGTTATAATTATACCATATTTATATGGTATAAAAAGCACAAAGGAAGTAAAAAATATGGTAATTATTGAAAACGAAATACTAAAAGTTAGCATTAATACAAAAGGGGCTTTATTGACTTCAATTAATGATAAAAGAAACGACGAAGAACTCTTGTATCAAATTGAAAAAGACTCATGGCCATTCCAAGATGTCCAAATTTTTCCTATTATCGGAGCAACAAATTATAGAGTAAAAGATTTTAAATTATCTTCTCCTACTCGTCATGGTTTCATTAGAAATATGGAATTTAAAGTAATTAATAAAACAAATGAAACAGCGACTTTAAGAATTACTTCGAACGAAGAAACTAAAAAATTATATCCTTACGATTTTGATTTTTTTATTACATATTCTTTAAAATTTGATAAATTAACTATCACTACAAAAATTTTAAATTTAAGTAACGAAACACTTTTATGTATGTATGGAGCTCATACTGCAATTAAAGCTAATGAAAACGCAATTTTAAATTTAGGAAAAGGTTACACTCAATATAAATTAATTGACGGTTTAATTTCAGAAAAAGGAACACTAATTGACGACAATAAAATACAATTAACTAAAGACTATTTTAAGAAAGAAGATACAGTTGTTATCGATAATACTTTTGACAAATTAATTATCAAAAACGGATTTAATCACGATGTAATCTACACTTTTGATGCGCCTTTATTTGCTTTATGGAGTAGAAATGACACCGGTAATTTTGTTTGTTTAGAACCATGGTGGGGAATTTCTAATGTAACAAATGAAGAGATTGAATTAAAAGATACAAAATTCATAAATGAAATTAAAAAAGAAAAGGAGTTCACTTACTCCCTTACTTTCCAATTAAATTAGATCCATTTATTACAAAGTCACTACTTAATAATACATCAAATTCTTTAAAATAATTTCGTTCTAATTTTACCCATGTATTAGCAAAGGAATCATAACTATTTGGATTCCTTTTTTTAAGTCTATTTTTTTGAAGTTCATCACTAATTTCTACGAATATTGATACATCATAATATCGATGTAATCGAGGATTTAATGAATATGTGCCTTCAATGATGATTAAAGGTTTTAATTTTAAAACTTCTGGATTTTCTAATTCTTGTTTTGAGCAATTAAATTTATTGTAAATTAAATTTTCATCTTTTAATTTATCAATAATTTCGTTTTTAAAACGAGGATAATTTATATTCCCTTCTTTAGAATTTAAATCTAGAGTTAAATTTTTGTTTCTAGGCTTATAAAAATCATCAATATGAATTAATGTGGCATCATATTTTTCTTTAAGATACTCTCCTAAAGTAGTTTTTCCTCCACACGCATTTCCATCAATTGCAATTATACATTTTTTATTAGTTTTAATTTTTTCATCAATGTATCTAAATAAATCTTCTAAACAAATTAACTCACTCATATTAGTTAACCATCATAACAGGAATGCGATAACGTTTAAAGTAATCTTGATACTCTTGGGATAAATTATTATCAGTGACAATTAATCCAACATCATTTAATTGGAATTGAACTAATAAACCCATTCTATTAAATTTAGTTGAATCAGTAACAATGACTATATTTTTTGCACTTTCAGACATATTTTTAACAGCTTCAGTTCTTAAAGAATCACTTCCCATAAATCCAACATCTTTAACAAAGCCATCAGTTCCAATAAACATTTTATCTACATAAAATTGCTTACAGCTATTTCTAACAAGTGGTCCAACTAAAACTTTTGCATCTGATTGATATTCTCCACCTAATAAAATAACTTTATTACTTCCGAGTTTTGAAATATGTTCAACAACATAAATTGAATTCGTAATAATAGTAGCACTTGGATTTGAGTTGATAATTTCTTCAGCAACTAAAAGACAAGTTGAACCTCCACCTAATAAAACAGTTTCGTTTGGCTTTACAAGTGAAGCGGCTTTTTTAGCAATTCTTCTTTTGATTTCGTAGTTAATAGATAAACGATTTGTAATACTAGCAGTATTCTTTTTTAAAGCGTATCCATGTTGACGAATCAAAATTCCATACATGTTTAAAGTTTCTAAATCTTTTCTAATTGTAACTTCACTAACCCCTAATATTTCACTAAGTTCACTAACACTAATTTTTAATTTTTCGTCTACAAGTTGTACGATATCGGATTGTCTTTTATTAATTTTCATTTTTATCACCTACATTAATATTTTACTACTTAGATTTCGTTTTGACAAATAAAACGAAATATTCGAAACATCTTTTTTATAATGCTATATTATATACTTTGTATATAATAGTCTTTAATTTTACTTTCGTTTAGGCTATAATCAAGTTATGTTATATTATTTTATTTTTCCGATTATTGTTATAATCGCATCAATGGTTGGTTCGATCGCAGGCATTGGTGGAGGCGTCATTATTCGACCGGTACTAGATTCGTTTGGTTACTTCTCAACAGCCGAAATTACTAATATGATTTCTACGATGTGTGTTCTCTTCGGAACCGCTACTTCAATCATTAGACATGTAATTTCTAAAAGTAAAATTGAAAATCTAAAAATCGCAATTTTCCTTGGTCTAGGAGCTGTGGTTGGAGGAATTATAGGTCAATATTTATTCCAGTTTGTTAAAGATGCATCTAATAAAAATGTATTAATCATCATTCAAAGCGCAATTCTTATAGCGCTACTATTATTCGTAATAATTTACATGCAACTATTCTTGCCAAAAGGAAAAGTAATGCATGTTCAAAATATAATCGTAACTTCAATCATCGGTGTGTTCTTAGGAATTTGTTCAACATTTTTAGGAATTGGAGGCGGACCAATTAACGTAGCAGTCTTACTTCTCTTCTTCGGAATGAACATGAAACAAGCCGCTATAAATTCACTTATTACAATCATATTCTCTCAACTTAGTAAAGTTGTTATGTCAGGAATTGATGGTACATTCGCTACTTTATTCAACATCGAAGCATTACCAACACAAGCAGATCAATCTTGGTGGATATTCGTATTAATCTTAGTTCCTGTTTCAATTATTGGTTCATTATTTGGCACTTACTTAAATAAAAAGATGTCAAATAAAGGTGTTCAATTAGTATATACGGGCACTACTGTTGCAATTATCTTAATAAATATTTACTTAATAGTTATAAACGGTATTGCATTAGTTCAATAAAACAATTATAAAGACCAGTTCGATTTAATTAATTCTACCTCTCTACAAGAACTGGTCTTTTTTATTTGTATTAAAAGGTATTTATTCGCCATATAAAAAGGGAGCATTTTTTCTCCCTCAATATCTTTTAAATGTTTTAATTAGTTTTTATTTGCTTCGCAAGCTTTCTTTAAATATGAGAAGTCAGCTGCTTTTTCTGCAGTAATGTCTTTTGAAACTTTATCTTTGTTACCGCCATTAACTTGTGATTCTCTGATATTTTCAACATACTTGATAGCTTTGCCGTTATTTAATAACTCTAATTGTTTATTAGCATCTAACCAAACAGCAATGTCTGTTTCTAATGATGAAGCTAATACTTGGCTTGCAGAAATTTTTTCAATATCTTTAGCTGTTTCGCCTGGATTTTTAGCTCTAAAGTTCATACCTTTAACTAAAGCATTCATTGTTTTTTGGAATAATTCTTGATTTGATTCTAACCATTTTGCATTAACTGCCCATGTTGATGGAGTATATGCATCAGCCATATGTGTTGAAGTTCTAGCAGCAACAGTATATTTTGATGTGTCTTTTTCTAAAACTGAAGCAACTGGAGCGAATGTAACACAGAAATCATATTGTCCACTACTCATAACAGCTGTGATGTTTGCGTTAGCAACAGAAGCAATTGTAACTTTATTAGTATCGACGTAATTTGATTCAGCTAAACCTTCTGGTAATTTTTTACCATCACCTGTATCGTACCAAATTTTATTTCCATCAGTTAAATCTTTATTTAAAGTTGTAACTAAACTTGTCCAGAATGAACCAGGTGTAGCATCTAATTGTAAAGCGACTGTAGATCCTTTTAATGCTTCCGCTAATTCAGCGTTTGTAGAGTTAACTGTTAAATCTTTACCTTTTCCTGTTTTAGTAGCAATTAATCTATCATCATCTGTTAAGTTGTCTAAAGCAACAATCTTGATAGCTGGATTTGCTGTAAAGTAGTTCCATGCAACACCATTTCCCATAAATGAAATATTAAGGTCACCAGATACTAATGATGAAGCTAAGTTAGGTCCTGTACCGATAACTTTTTCAATATTGATCCCTTCTTCTTCAAAGAAACCTTGAGCAATTGCACTATATCCAGCTCCTGCTCCATAGTTACCATGTAAGCCAATTTTAACGGTGTTTTCTTTACTACCACATGATGATAATGTACCACCAAGAACAGCAGTAATTCCTAATAATGTAAATAACTTAATACCTTTCATAAATTCTCCCTATAGTAATTGTTATTATTATTTTTAAAAACATTTAATGTTTTTTTTGATTAATTAATGAGTACCACTTGCGAGATACATTTTGTAAACTTCATCCCAAATATGATTTCTATATTCTTGGAATTTTGTATCTAACTTAGTAGCTTGAGTTCTTGGGAATGGTAAGTCAATATTAATAATTTCTTTGACTTGGCCAGGTCTTGCACTCATGATAATAACTCTAGTTGCAAGTAAAACCGCTTCATCAACATCGTGAGTAATAAAGAAACATGTTTTCTTTTCTTGCTCCCAAGTTTTTAATAAATCTTCTTGAAGTTGTGATCTTGTTTGAGCATCAAGTGCACCAAATGGTTCATCAAGTAATAAAACTTCACTATTTAATGCATAACCTCTAGCGATAGCAACACGTTGTTTCATACCACCACTTAATTGTTTTGGATATGATTTTTCGAAGCCATTAAGTCTAACCATCTTAATGTATTTTCTTGTGATTGCTTCTCTTTCATTTTTTGTATATTTAACTTCTTTAGTTAATTGAACTTTATTTCCGTTTTCATCTTTTGTGTAAACAGGTTCCATTTTTCCAGTTGCTTTATCTTTTTTAAATACTGGTACTTCATGTTTGATGAATTTTGTTCCATACATAACATTTTTGAAAACTGTTGACCGTGGGAATAAAGCATATTGTTGAAAGATAACACCTCTATCAGGACCAGGTCCGAGAATAGGTCTTCCATGGATTGTAGCTTCGCCACTTGTTGGTTGTTCAAGACCAGCAATAATATTTAATAAAGTTGTTTTACCGCAACCAGAAGGTCCGACAACACAAATAAATTCATTTTTCTTAATTTCTAAATTGACACCGTTTAAAGCGATAACATCATCGCCGTTTTCAACTGGATAAACTTTTCTAACGTTATCAATTTTAATAACTACATCATTTTTTTCCATTTTAATTTACCCCACTATTATTTCCATCTAGTTAATCTCTTCTCGAAATATAATAAGATCTTGTCAAGAAGAATACCAAAAACGCCAAGAATAATAATACAAGCAATGGCAATATCGAATCTAAGGAATGATGCTTGTGTATTAATAAGAGCACCTAAGCCGTAAGTAGCACCAGTTAATTCTGCAGCGACTAATGTTGTCATAGCAGCACCAACACCTAACCTCATAGCTGTTAAAATGAATGGGAATGCACTTGGTACGATAACGCCTGTAAATAAGTTTCTATCTCTTGCACCAAATGTGTAAGCAGCTTTAACTAAAGTTAAGTCAACGTTTCTAACACCTTGGTAGATTGTAACTGTCATAGTTAAGAAGACAGCTAACCAAATAATGAAATATTTTGGACCTTCACCAACACCCATTGCATAAACAATTAATGGAACATATGCAATTGGTGGAATACATCTTAAGAATTGAATAAACGGATCAAGGAATGCTCTAACTGGTTTATACCAAGCCATTAAGAATGCAATTGGTATAGACGTAACAACAGCAATTCCATAACCTGCTAGAACACGTCCGAATGAGTATCCCATATGTTGCCATAAGACACCCGAACTTGCTAAATTATAGAAAGCAATCCAAACTTCTGATGGTGATGATAATAAGCTAGTTTCGCCATTACTTTTTGTAATATAGCTATATAGCCACCAAACCAAGAAAATAAATAAGATGCCAATAACACCAACACCCATTGATTTCCATTTTTCCCAAGGAGCGAAATTTTTCATTTTCTTTGGTCCGCTTGTTTCAACATCGTTGACAGGCTTTGATAAAGCGTTAACATCAATAGCTTCAACTTCAGCTAAGTGTTTTTTCTCTTTTTCAACGACCCATTTAGGTCTAGTTATTTTAAACCAAAGTGCATCGAATTTTTCGCCTAATTTTTCGAACCACTTTGTGATTTTATCTGTTGTTTTCATAAATTTTCCCTCTATTTCGCAACTTCTTCACTAATTCCGATACGAGCATCAGCATGTTCTTGAAGTAAAGAAGCTGGGAATTCGATACTGCATTCTCCAAAGCTAGCGCGTTTGACAACTGACTTATGCCATGGTCTAAAGCAATATAAACGAACTTTTTTAGAATTAAGAATTTCTTTTAATCCAATTGTGATTGCGTATTTTGGCATGAAGTAATATCCACCATCATATTCATCCATTGAATTAACAACTCTTGTTTCTTGAGCAATTCTAATTACTCTTGTTCTCGAGTTTTTAAATTCTTCTTCATTTTCTCCTGGTTGAGCTGGTTCATTAAATGCCATATGACCTGTGATACCAATTCCACCAAAGCAAATGTCAACTCCACCATGTTTTTCGATAACTTCATCAATGTAATCAGCATTATTTAAGTCAGGAAAGATTCTTTGTTCTTTTGGCATAATGAGTTCTGGATCGATGTTGTTATAACATAATTCATACATTACCTTTTTAAATGATAACGGATGAGTTGGATCTATTAAGTTTGAATCATCTTTCATATATTCATCCATGTTGATGAATGTTACGTTTTTTAAGCTGATTCTTTCTTCGTTGACTCTTTTAACGAAGTATTTATATTGACCGATTGGTCCTAAAGGAACGATATATAGAGTTTTTTTATTATTTTTGTTATTTTCAATGATTGTATCAACCATTAAATTAGCCATTTCTTCAAAAGTAGTTTCCTTATCTTTGTAAATATCAATAGGAATCTTACCTTTTGTTAAGGCTTCACCTTTAATTTTGAGGATATCAATATTCATTATTTTTCATCCTCCGTACAAAGGTGAACAGATGGACGTTTGAATGTCATTGGAAGAACAAGGACGTTTGGATTTTCACCAACATATTTCTTTGCGTCTTCATAAGCTTCCATAACTGTATTTCTTGTCTTCATTCCCATTGCACGAGCTGTTCCTGGTTTTTTACTTCCAACAATGTAAACTGCTTTACAATCTCTTTCAGCAATGTGAGCACAGCTAATCATTGAGAAAGCATGGAATGGATGGAATGCATAATTATGACGATACATTTCAATATATTTTTCTTTATTTGGCATGTTGTCATAATAATGTTCAATATCTGGAAGTGTACATCCGTTATCATTGAAGTAATCATAGACTTGTTTCATTGCTGGGAATTCTTCATCACCGAAGTCTCCATCGCATTGAGCTAAAGCGATAATTACAGGATTTTCCGACATGACACGTTTTAATCTAACGACTTGGGCACTAATTGCTTGTTCTACTAAGATTGGGTTTGTACCTTGTTTTGTACCATATTGGAAATCATTTGGTAAACCAAAGATAATAACATCATATTTTTTCTTAGCCCATTTAACATAAGTACGTTTGTCTGCGATTTCCCATGTTAATGGTTCAATCTTTGATCCGTCTCCTGCAAATACAGCGATTTGATGTGAGAAGCTATCCAATACTGCATCAACACAGAAGAATTTTTTACCCATGCATTCTTCCATCCATTGTCCGATAGCATCAAATTTTTGTCTCATAACTGAGTGTGATGATACTGGAACAAAATCTGGAGCGTGCATAACTTTTGGACAATGGTGTGAGGAAATTGATTCCCAGTTACTAATACCTGTTGCACAGTGTTTATATCCACCACTATATCCACCATATGGATTTCCTTGTGTGTGTCCGATTAAGAAAGCGATATCTGAATCGTAAACATATTTATTGATAACAACTTTAGCATGGAACTTTGGTTCATATCCTAAATCAACAACATGTTCTGGATCTTCACTATCATGATTAATAATTTGACCTTTATCCCAGAATCTATCGAAAATTTCATCTCCTAAAATTCTTCTAATTTCTTCAGGCTTATTTTTTCTATGTAAACCATTTGAACAAATAAGGATAATATCTTTTTCTTCAACACCAGCTTTTAAACATTCATCGATTAAAAGTGGGATTGTTGTTTTACGGTGTGAGTCTTCTTGGAAGCCACCTTTAACTTTATCAGGGAAAATAATTGTAACTTTACTTCCTTTATGTACTTGTTCTGAAATTGGTTTTAATCCGATAGGATGTAATATAGCATCTAAAGTAGCTTTTTTAACATCATCTAATCCTTTTGGATCTTTAACTGTAACGCCAGTTTCAAATACATCTGCATTATCAGGTACTTGTACTGTTACTTGACCTTCCCCATATTCTAATTTGACATCCATTATTTGAGACCTCCCTTATATGTTTTTACGATTTCATTAAAATCTTCTAAACGGAAACCGAAATTTTTACCAAATGTTGTTAATGCGATTAATCCTCCATCTAATTCAGGAATGGAGGCTAACATTTCAGCATTTTCTTTTTTAAGTCCACCACCATAAACGACTTCGCAATCGACTACGCTTTTAATAAAACGGACAATGTCTTCAATATATTCTTTATTAGGTGGAGTTTTTCCTGGGCCGATTGCCCAAACAGGTTCATAAGCGATTGTAATTTTTTTTAAATCAACATCTTTTAAACCAACGAGTAATTGATTTCTTAAGACATCATATTTGCGATCTAACTCAGTATCTTTTTCGCCAACGCAATAAAGAACATTCATGTTTGCTTTAGTAGCACATTTAACTTCTTCATTAAGAATTAAGTTAATATCCCCTTGTCCACCACCCAATGCAAATAATTTGTTGAGATGATTTCTTTCTTCGCAGTGACCAATTATTGTATCCTTTACGCCAATACCAGCCATCGAGTTAGCTGTTCTAAATGTCGTAAATGCACCAAAGTTGCCGCCTTCACTTGTATCATTATAATGTACGCCTTGACAACCGATTCGAACTTCCTTTGCTTCACTTAATGCTGGCAAGATATTTACCTCTTGGAAATAGATTGTAACTGGAATTTCGAGGTTCATTTCTTCAATTCCTTTTACGATTGTACTTCCATATCTTTCTTTTTCGCCAATTTCATTTTTGCCGAAATAAGACGGTAAAATATCGAAACGTTTCAAGTTCAAATATATTTTTTTCATAATGTAAGCCCTTTCATTTGTATTTTAGAGCCTTTAAATTACGTTTACAAACGTTTTTTTCATATTTCGAAACTTTTTTATATTGCGTTTTCGTTTGATAATTTTTCAGTTTCGAACGAAAGTTTTTTTCAAAAAATATTGAATTTCATTACATTATCTTATTTTTGTCATTTTATATGAAAGAAATCTATACTTTCATTTTATGTCATTTTTATAATTAAACTTTTATTTAAAAACTTAATTTCGAAAATACCGAAAGTAATAAAATAATCAATATGAAACATTCTCCAGGTGTCATAAATAACACACATGCTAAAAATATACACTTTTTTTCTTGTTCATTTTTTAAAAAATCCATATATAATTGTAGGTAGATATTATGTTAACAAGTAACGATTCATTAATGACATCAGTCTCTGAAATGATTATTTCAGATATTTTAAGCGGGAAATTAAAACCTGGAAGTACTTTATCTTCTAAAAGGCAGCTTGCAAATAAGTATTCGGTTAGCAGAACAGTAATCGATAGAGCTTTAGAATACTTAGTTGAAATGGGTTATATAATTCGTGACGAACAAAATGAATATCAAGTAATTGATTTTGATAGATTTAAAGATTTTAACGACTTAACTAACTTCTTCAAATATGAAGATCAAAAATTTTCAGAAGACGATATCACTCATATCAAACGCTTAAAAGCTGGCCTCGATGCTTTATCTATTAAATTGTTAAAACTCCCAATAAGTGAAGAAGATGCAAATAGTATGAGAAAAACACTTGCATCAATTAATTGTTCATGCGCATATTGTAGAAATAAAAAATGTGATCACTGTGCTTCTATTGTCTATGACTTCTACACAAAATTAGCACAAATGTCTCAAAATAAATTTTTACCTTGGCTATATTATGCTTTTAGAAACACCAATATAAAGATTATTAGTTCTTATATAAATAGCGTTGGTATTGAAACTATATATAGTAAAGGTTGCCTAATCATTGATTATTTAAGAGAAGGCAAGCGAGAAGAAGCTATAAAAGTTATAGATTATAATCTTGTTTAATGTCGTCAAAGTATCGATTAAATCGATACTTTTTTAATTATTTTGAAATTTATTGTTCGCAATTATATTTGTTTAAATATACTTCTAGTGCACTTTTAAAATTAGAATATAAACAAAAAGATTACCCTTATCAAGGCGAGGGGCCTATAAAGAGTAATCTTTTTTTAACTATTCTTCCGGAACAACGATTTCTTTAACTAAGAAATCTAATCCACCTAAAACATCTTTTTCAAAGGAATTACATTTTGGGCAATATCCTTCATGTTTAACAACATTAAATACTTCGCCACATTCTTTGCATTTAGCAAGTCCTTCGATAACATCGATTTTAAGTTTTGTATTTTTAAATCTTTCTTTATTATATGTAACCGCTGGGAAGCAATTTTCAATATATAAAGGAACAATACCAGATAATTCACCAATCTCTAACGTAATTTGTTCAACGTAAGGGATATTTTCTTTTTCGCAAAGTTCATCAACTGTTTCAATGACTTTGCAAATAACACCTAATTCATGCATAAATTAATCTTGATGTTTAGCTTTACCAGTGAAAACTTCTTTAATAGCAGTTGTTGCAATTTTACCACTACGCTTAATAGCATATTGAGCAACTTTAATTGGCAATTTTTCAAATACAGGTGCTTTATCATCGTATTTCTTAACGAGATGGATTGCATCAAATTTACATTTTGTTGTACATTGTCCACAACCTAAACACATATATTCATCAATCTTAACTGCACCACATCCTAAACATCTTTGTGTTTCAGCTTTAACTTGTTCTTCAGTGAAAGTCATTCTATCATCGTGATAGCTCTTCTTTAACTTATCATTATGAAGCGGTCTTTGACGTTTTGTGTTGTCATAACCTTGAATGATTGCATCATCTTTATTTAAAGAAACGTAACCTTTTCTAACTCTACCAATAACTAAAGATTGACCTTCCCAAACAGCTCTATGGAGTGAGATAGCACCTTGTTTACCTGCTGCAATTGCTTCAATTGCAAATCTTGGTCCAGTGAAACAATCGCCACCAACAAAGATATCTTTTTCAGCTGTTGCATATGTAAATTCATCTGCTACAGCAGTATTATTTCTCTTAAGTTCAACTTTAGTTCCTTCGAGTAATTTACCCCAAGAAATTGCTTGTCCAACTGATACTAATACATGTTCACATTCTACTGTGATAAGATCATTTTCATCATATTTTGGTGAGAATCTACCGTTTTCATCAAATACGCTGATACACTTTTTGAATTCGACACCTTTAACTTTGCCATTTTCAACGATAATACGTTTTGGTCCGTAGGAGTTATTAATTTTAACGCCTTCTGCTTCTGCTTCTTCAATTTCTTCATCTAAAGCAGGCATTTCATTTCTTGCTTCTAAGCAATACATTAAAGTTTCGGTTGAACCTTCTCTAATAGCGGTTCTTGCAACGTCAATTGCAACGTTACCACCACCGATAACAATTGTTCTACCAGTAAGTTTTTTGCCTTTTCCTAAAGCGACATTTCTTAAGAAGTCGACACCAGTTTGAACATCTTTAGCGTCTTCTCCTTCAATATTTAATTTACGACCTTCTTGAGCTCCAATCGCTAAATAGAAGCCTTCGTAGCCTTGTTTTCTTAATTCATCAAGTGTAACGTCTTTTCCTACTTCAACACCAGTTTTAAATTCAACTCCAAGTTCTCTTAAGACTTCAATTTCACTATCGATAACATCTTTTTCAAGTCTAAATGAAGGAATTCCTAAAGTTAACATACCACCTAAGCGGTCTTCTTTTTCAAAAACAGTAACTTTATATCCATCAACTGCCATAAAATATGCACATGATAAACCAGCTGGGCCAGAACCGATAACAGCCATTTTCTTGTTATATTCATGTTTCTTTGTTGGAATAAATCTTGTTTCACTATGTAAATCTTTATCAGCAATAAACTTCTTGATTTCATCGATTGCGACTGGGTTATCTACATCACCTCTTGTACAAGCTGATTCACATTTATGAGGACAAATACGTCCACAAATTGCTGGTAATGGATTTTCCTTTTTAATTAATTCAAGAGCTTCTTTATATCTGCCTTGTGAAGCTAATTTAATATAACCTTGGACAGCGATATGTGCTGGACAAGCTGTCTTACATGGGGCAGTTCCACTAGGAACAACGTTTGATCTATTTGTTCTAAATTCAATGTTCCATTCTTTTTGACTCCATTTGTGATCAGTAACACGCTTTGCCTTTGGAATGACAATTGGAGTTTTGCTACATAATTTTTGTCCTAATTTAAGAGCGTTAGTTGGACAATTTTCAACACATTGACCACATGCAACGCACTTTGTTTCATCAACTTCAGCAACGTAGTTACTTCTACATGCTTGAGGAGCTCTAAACATAGTTGCAATACGCATTGCAAAACATGAACATGAACAGCAGTTACAAATAGCAGCTGATTCTCCGAATCCTTCAATATTTGGCATTTGGTGCATTAAACCATTTTCTTCTGCTTTTCTAAAAATTTCTAAAGCTTCTTCTTTAGTAATTCTTCTAGCTTTGCCTGTTCTAATGAAGTATTCTGCACCACTTCCCATTTGAACACACATATCTTGTTCTAAATGGCCGCATCCTTCACCCATAACTCTTCTAGAACTTCTACATGAGCATGGTGCAACACTAAAAGTATCGTATTTATCGAGATAATATGAAATTTTTTCGAATGGAATTGCCTTTGAATTTCCTTCGATAGCTGATTCAATCGGAATGACTCTCATCATTGAGTTTCCGCTTGGAAGCATAGGAACTAAATTTTGAACACGAGTACGTGTATATTCTTCGAATGCTCTAGCGATTTCTGGATGCTTTGCTAAATTTTCTCTATTCGAAACCATCATTTCAAGAATGCCTGGAGCAAAGATTTGAACTAAATAAATATCTTTTCCATTTTCTTGATAAAGTTTAAAAACACCTAAATCAGCAAGTTCATCAGCTAATTTCTTTGTTTCTTCAATTGATTTACCACATCCTTTAGCAAGTTCTTCAATAGTTCTTGGTTTTCTTAATCCCGCTGCTAAAGCAACATCAGCTTGTTCATCGCTAACGCAGCATGCTAATGAATAATATTCAGGTGCGTTTTCGTCAATTTTGTTGACCATACCTGTTAAACCACCAATCATTTTGGCAAGTTTAACTATTTTCTTTCTTAAAGCCATTATTAATTACTCCCTTTAAAATTTTTTATTTGTTCCCTTAACCAATTAGTCCAATCTTTAATTCCTTCGCCCTTTAAAGAAGAGATTGTAAAGACTTTAATATTTGGATTAAGTTTTTTAACTCTTTCAACACACTTTTCGATACTAAAATCAAAATAAGGCATTACATCAATTTTATTTATAAGCAAGACATCACATTTAGAAAACATTAATGGATACTTTAATGGTTTATCATCACCTTCAGGTACTGATAAAATCATTGCGTTTTTAATTGCCCCAGTATCGAATTCAGCCGGACAAACAAGATTTCCGATATTTTCTAATACAACGAAATCCAATCCATCTGTTCCGAATTGTTCTAATCCTTGTTTTGTCATACTTGCATCCAAATGGCACATACCACCTGTATGCAGTTGGATAACTTTAACTCCAGAATCTTCAATAGTTTTAGCATCGACATCGCTATCAATATCAGCTTCCATAATTCCGATTGAGAATTCATTTTTTAAATCTTCAATTGTTCTTAACAATGTTGTTGTTTTTCCGCTTCCTGGAGAAGACATCAAATTAAGTAAGAACAATTTTTTGTCTTTCAGTTCTTTCTTTAATTCAATAGCGTCTTTATTGTTGAAGTCGAGAATATTTTGTTTAACTTCAATTGTTTTAAATCCAGCCATAAAAAATCCCTCTTTGTGCTTCAATATTTTATAAACTTTTTTTCATTTTAATATATTTTATATTCAGTAAAAATAGCCTGAATTAAAATAATGGCATTTTTTATGTACCATACGTTTGACCCTTTTTGTTTGAATTCGGTATTTTTTGTGTTAATTTAATTATAGTTGTTTCATAAAAAGATAATTTTAGGAGGAAAATGATTATGACAATGGCTGAAAAGCGGAATAATCCTGTCCAAAAACAACATGGTTTAAATCAATTTATTATTTGGTTCACATTCAGTGTTACCATGTTGGCAATTGCACTTTTGACAGCTCAATTCCCTACATGGGCAAACTTAATCTTTAACGTTGTCTGTGGTGTTTTAGTTTTAATTTTCACATCTTCTGTTATGTTTGAAAAATTAAAGCTTACTACCCTTTTAACACTTAGATTAGTAATTGCTTTATTTGCGTTCTTCGGGTGGAACGGACAAATTTATACAGATTTCGTCTTACTTCTTCTCATCGTTAACATTTTAGAAGCTACCTTTACAGACTTCTTAAAGAACAAACAATACTGGAATGGCGTTAGCGGCGTATTCTTAGCACTTGGTGTTTTAGGTCTTAAAGGAACTTGGGCAAACACACCAGATTCTCCAATGTATTACATTGAAGGATTTACAATTGGTGCTACTATTGCTTACATGATCGGTTACACAATTTGGAACTGGATCTTCGTTAGTGGCGAATTCTCACCATCAGTTACATTAATGCACGTTGGTTTCTTATCAATGCCAATCGTTGGATGCGTCATTATGGGAGCTATCACAGGTAACTGGGGCGCTGCATTCGGATTATGGTTATTATTTAGAGCTAATACTTTAACATTCGGTGGTATTATGCAAATCGGTGGTAAGTCATTCTGGGAAGAGAACTTAGCAAATGATAAATTCTCAAGAGGAATTGACTATACACATAAAACATGGGTTCAAATCGTTTGTATGGTAATTTGTGTCGCATTAATGCTTTACGTTATCATTACAAGATTCGTTGTCCAAGGCGGATTTGTTTGGGACAACCCATATATTCAATAAGAACAAGTATACTTCAATATACTCCTTTCTAAGCCTGTTATTTATAGCCCTTGAATAACAGGCTTTTTTATTACTCAAAGAAAATACCCTGCAATTTGATGAGGGTATTTTGGCTTTTAAAACTTTTTTAATATGTTTTTAATTAAATAGTAGGCACAACGAACTTGATTGCTTTAGGAACAATCTTAACTTCATAGTGACTTTTTCTAAATATTTCACCATCAATCGCATAAGCTATTGGCTTATTTGAATCAATTACAATCTTATTACACTTCTTATAAATTAATAACGGTTTAATTTTTGGATCTTCTAAATGCTTTCCAGTTTTATAAACTTTCATAAATCCTGCCGCTTTAAATCTTGAGACTTTTTTAATGAAGCAAAGATCCATTAAACCATCATTGATTTTTGCTTCTGGTGCACAATAAAATCCTCCACCATAACAATATCCATTAGCGCAAACCGCTAAAAGTGATTTTCCTTCAAACAAAATTTCATCATCAACTGTTACCTTCATTTGAGAATTCATTTTGAAAAGTAAAGATGAAACCGCTGCTAAATTATAAGCAAGCGGACCTTTTATAAGAGGTAACTTTCTTAATTTATGCATACAGAAAGTAACCTCACCATCAAAGCCACAATTTAAAATATTAATACAAGCATCTCCGTCAACATCGATCAAATCGATATCTTTAGGAGTGCCATAAATGATTTTCCTTAAATCATTAAAAGACGTAACCCTATCTTTGAAATTTTTTACGAAATCGTTTCCACTGCCACAAGCATAGCAAGCAACTTCAACATTTTTAAATCCATAAGCACCATTAACTACATCGTGTAATGTGCCATCTCCCCCACAAGCATAAAATCTATAAACAATATTTGCGTCATGAGATTCTAAATATTCTTTAACGAAATTTCTAGCATCACCTTTTGATTTAGTGACATAAATTTCATATTCAAAATTATCAATTTCTTTTAAAGCTTTAGTTATCTCATCAACCTTATCATCTTTTCCCGCTTTAGGATTGATCACAAATATATGTTTCATAATTTAATCCTTTGGGACAAATTTTTTGTCTTTTGAAAATTTCTCGTCTTCTTTTAAATCAAATCCGAGTGTTCCACCTGGATTCATAATATAATCTTTATCAAAATAATCTTTCAATACTTTAAATACTTGATATTCGTTTGCCCCCATTTGACCTTCAAGCCAAGGAGCGAATGATTTTCCAATACCATGATGGTGACTCATTGCAGCTCCTGATTTTTGAATTGCATCTAAAATACCATCTTGATAATCTTTATATTCTTTTAAGTCGTTCATCTTAGCGATGAAGATAAAATAAAGGTTAGCACCTTGAGGATAAACGTGAGACATATGAGTTAAACAAATTGTCTTTGGTCTTGACTTACAGAACGCTCTAACATCTCTATGAACTTGACTCATATTGCTCCAGTTAACACTGCATTCAAGTGTATCCGTCATAATACCAAAATCTTGCATTGAGTCACGCAAATATGGATCAGTGAATCTACCTTTTTCCCAAGCTTTTGTAACAAAGCTAGTTAAATTCATTGCACCAAACTTTTTAGCGATTCGTTTAATATTTTTAGCTACGTTTTTACTAAATCCTTTTTCACCATCAGTAAATCCTAAGAATAAACATTTTTGGAATTCTTTAAATCCTTTGATCTCAAAAACTTTAGCAAGTGGAGTTTCATCAACACCATATAAAGAAAGCATATAATGAGTTTCTTCAGGATCGCTTAATCTAAACACACTTGAGAATCCGCATTCACATTGCATCATTTCTCTAGCTGCTGCTTGTGCTGTTTCCCAATCTTTAAACATATAGCTAAATCTTTTACGATTTTCAGGCATGTATCTAAATACGCGAAGAGTAACTTCAGTTAAAACACCAAATGTTCCCTCACTACCCATCATAATATGATTTAAGCTTGGGCCAGTCGCTTCACGAGGACAATTTGATGTAACAATTTGACCTTTTGGAGTTGCATAAACTTGTCTTAAAACTAAATCTTCAATTTTTCCATAGTAAGTTGAGTTTTGTCCAGCTCCACGAGTAACAACCCACCCACCAACTGAGCTATATTCAAATGATTGTGGGAAATGACCACATGTGTATGCTCTTTTTGCTTTAAAAAGTTTAACAGCATTATTTAAAGTTTCTTCTAATTTTGGTCCGCTCATACCAGTTTGAACAGTAATAGTTTGATCAATTTCGTTGAAACTAATTACTTTATTAAAGCGTAATCTCATATCTAAAGAGACGCCACCTTTCATACATTCAACGCCACGAGTTACACTGCTTCCACCACCATAAACATAAAGTGGGATCTTTTTTTCTACACAATATGCAACGATTTTATTAATTTGTTCCTTATCATCAGGATATAAAACAACATCTGGAATATTTTCAATTTTCTTTTCTCTTAATCTAAGAAGATCATACATTGTTTTACCATAAGCAACAGATAATCTACTATAATCATCATCCCTAACAAACTCATCGCCTAAAATAGATTTGAAGAATTTAATATCTTCTTCTTTAATAACTTTAGGAGGAACATCAAATTTAACTTCATCTAATCCTAAGTCACTACTATAGTGTTTAAAATCATCATCAGTTAAATCAAAAGTTTTCTTTATCATTTTATAAAGATTTTCTTTTGGGTATTTAACATATTCAGGGTCTCCCCATTTAAAAATAGAACGATAAGATTTTGGAGGTACTTTATCTAAGTACCATTTTGGTTCAAAGTCTTTATAAGGTTTAGACATAATTATTTTCCCTTCTTCATATCTGTTGTGGTGATGATATCTACGCCACTATTAAATACATTTTTAATTACTACACTTCTAATAGGTAAGTATTCAGTGATTGTTACTGATTTTAATAAAAGTAATAAATCTTTAATTTTAGTTTTTTCGATATCTCCATTAGTTCTAACACTAACTACAGGATATTCTTTAATTGTTGTTTTAACAGAAGAACAAACACTTCTTTTAGGGCACTTAAATTCGTTTCGAGCATAAGTTTCACCTCTTTTACACTTGTTTCCTGTTACAACATCATTTTTTTCATCATAAGTTAAGTGACATCCATTTGGACAAACTATACAAACATACTCTTTCATTTTTAGTCCTCCAGTTTGAAACAAATTTCTTTATCATTTTTTAAACTAATCATTATTCTTTCCATTTCAGGCGGTTTTAAATATTGATAGTTTTTCTTAAATATAACTTCATCACCTTGAGTAATAATTAACTTCTTATTTTTATATTCATCTTTACTTCTAAAATAGAAAATCATCCCATCAGTTGAACTATTTAAATCAACAAATTGAGGAACAACATATAAGAAATTATTATCCTCATTAACTTTTATTAGCTTTCTTTCATGTTTTTCATTATATTTACCAGCAATTTCGCCTGATTCACTAACATAATCTGCTAAATCATTAACGTGAACGGCGTTACCACAAGCAAATATTCCATCAACTAAAGTTTCAAAATTTTGATCTACATATGGTCCTTTAGTTTTATTTGATAAAGGTACATTAAGAGATTTAGCTAATTCATTTTCAGGAATTAATCCAACACTTAAAATCAAAGCATCACATTTAATTCTAGATTCAGTGCCTTTTATTGGTCTCATTTTTTCATCAACTTTAGAAATTTCAACTTCTTCAAGTCTATCTTTACCGAATACTCTAGTTACGGTATGAGATAAATGTAATGGGATATCAAAATCTTTTAAACATTGAACTAAATTTCTAGTTAATCCACTTGGGGTTGATTTAGCTTCATAAACACCAATTACTTTTCCACCTTCTAAAGTGATGCGTCGCGCCATAATTAAGCCAATATCTCCACTTCCTAAGATGACCGCTTTTTTTAAAGGCATTTTACCTAAAATATTTATGTAATATTGAGCCTGCCCAGCTGTCATTACTCCACTTGGATTTGTGCCATGAATTCCAATTTGTTTACTAGTTCTTTCTCTACATCCTGTAGATAAAATTAACTTCTTAGTTTTCGCGACACCAACTCCGTCAGTATTTACAAAAGTAACGATGTAGTCGTCATTTTGACGACATATAGAAGTAACAAAAGTTAGCAGAGATACTTCAACATTTTTATCGTTTAAAGCATCTATTTCTTCATAAGCATATTCAGGTCCGCTAAGTTTCATTTTGAATCTAGTTACACCGAATCCATCATGAATGCATTGCTTTAAGATGCCACCAAGTTTTGCTTCTCTTTCAATCAATAAAACTTTTCCTTTTTGACTAGCAACTTGGCTAGCGGCTAATCCAGCAGGTCCTCCTCCGATTACAATAGAATCATAAACTTTCATAATTAGAGATCCTCCTTAATCGAATTAAATAAAACTATTCCTTCACCTTTTTTTGGAACATCTTCAAGTTTTACTCCTAATTCTCGAGCAAGTATTTCATGAACTAAAGGTTGACAAAACCCACCTTGACATCTTCCCATACCAGCTCTACAACGTCTTTTTATTCCATCAATTGTAGTTGGAACAATTGGAGAATGAATAACATCTAAAATTTCACCTTCACTAATTTCTTCACATCGACAAATGATTCTTCCATATTTTGGATTCTTTTTAATTAAAGCATCTCTACTTTCATTATCCATTTTTCGAGTGTTAACATAAGGTTTTCTTATTGGATTAAAGCTAGTATTTTTACTTGGATGAAGCATATCAACTACAATTTTTGCAATTTCTTCAGCAATTGCTGGAGAAGCTGTTAATCCAGGAGATTGAATACCGGCTGCATGAACAATATTTTTTGTCCATTTTCCTTTTTGAACAATAAAATCTTCTTCTAAAGTTGGTGCTCTAACCCCTGAAAAATAAGTAATGATATCTTTCTTTTCAAGAGCTTCAATTGTTTTATGATGCTTTTTCATAATCGCATCAACAACTTCACTAGAAGTTGTAAAATCTTCTTTATCTTGAATTTCAATAGCATTAGGTCCGATTAATGAATTGTTATCGATTGTAGGAATGATTCCTCCACCTTTACTATGAGCTTTCTTTTGTTCGGTTGGTGATTCTAATATTGTAACTGACGTTCTTGAAAGATTAGAAAATACTGCTTTATCCATGATAATATCAGTTCCTTTACGAGGATGAATTGAGAAAAATTCATCATCAGCGAATCTAGCAATATCATCACTAAAAACACCAGCCGCGTTAACGACTACTTTTGGTAAAATTGTACCTCTATTCGTATAAACTTCTTCTATTTTATGATTTTTGACTTTCATGCCTGTAACGATAGTTTTAAAACTAATTTTCGCTCCATTCATTACAGCATTTTCAGCTAAAGCAATTGTAAAATTGTAAGGACAAATTGAACCAGCGTCACTAAAATGTACACCTCCAATTATGTCTTTACTTAAATTAGGTTCGATTTTTTCTAACTCTTTCCTAGTACAAACCTTGCATCCTTTTAAGTGATTTTCTTTTGCTTTATGAGGAATATAGAATTTAGCAAGTACATATAAAAGCTTAGATTTTAAGCAAACTGTTTGACCATCTTTCCTGTATTCAATACCGATTTCATTACATAAATCAGGTAAGATCTCTTTTGCTCGATTTAAATATTTTAATTTCTGACTATTTTTCTTTAAATCAATGCCAGCATGAATACATCCATCATTTCTACTTGAAGCATGAAGTGCTAAGTCTTCTTCTTTCTCTACAAGTAAAACATTTAAATTATATTTTGATAATTCTCTAATAATAGCAGCACCAGCTACACCTCCTCCAATAACTAAGACATCTACTTCTTTATTATTTAATGAGTCGTCTTTTATTTTAGGAGCTCTAATTGGAGTAGGAACATATCCTTTTACTTTAATTTTATTAACGATATGTTCATATAATTTAGCCATTCTAATAGATTTACATAAATCTAAAACATCTTGATAATTACTAGCTTCACCATACAGGAAAATAATATTATCTTTTTCCTTTGCTCCAACTTTAAATGGTGCTTTTTTAAGTAACTTGTTGAGTTTATTTGTCTTACTCATTTTTACCACCTTGTCGCTATTTCTCTAACGACTAATTCATTACGTTCTTTAATCGGATTAAGAACTTGTTGAATGGTTAATCCATCAATTATAACCATTAACAAATACGACATTGTTTTTTCATCAACGTCTTCCTTGAATACTTGCTTAATACCTACTTCAAGTTTACTTCGCCAACTTTCCCGAAGATTAATATATTCTTCTTTAAGATGTGGCTTACCAGAAGCACATTCATTAATTAAATAAATGTGAATCTTAGCTTTGTTAAATAATTCAACACCTTTATAAAATATAATTTCTAAAAATCTTTCTTTAGATAATAATTCATCCTTGTGTTTATTTAGCCAAGCGAAGTAATCATCCTCTAATTCTTTAAAGTGTTTAGTCATGATGTCTAAAATAATTTCATCTTTACTCTTGTAATAATAAAAGATCGTTCCCTTCGAAATTTTCAGTTCATCTGCAATATCTTTAATCGAAAATGAGTTTACATTATTTTTTGAAATAAGATTTTCGACTGTATCAAGGATTTTATCTTTTGTACTCATAAAATTCCTCTCGGTCAGTCAACCGACTTATAAGTTAAATATATATTTGTAAATCGATTACTTCAACTTAATTAAACATTCAGTAACTAAATAGTGGCATTTATTTAATACCGATATTATGTTTTGAATTATGATATTCATTAGTTGATTTATTTTTTTATGATAAATGCATTTTCCATAACAAAAAAGAGGCGCCGCCTCATTTTTTGTTATTAAAACTTTTGATACTTTTTTCTTACTTAACGTAAATTAATTCGTAATTTTCTTGTCCTAAACCTAATTTGTTAGCATGTCTTAAACAAGCTTCCCATTCAGTTGTCGGAAACATTGTATGAAAATAATCATTATGATGATGTTTTAAATCACATTCACGGTCAGTTAGATATGTATTTGAATTTCTTGGAGCTTTATTAACTGCATCTGCGCAAGCTCTATCTAAAGCAACCGGATCAAAAGAAGCAAAGAAACCAATAGAAGGAACAATTGCAGCATCATTTTCACTATGACAATCACAGAAAGGTGAAACATCAATTACTAGCGAAATATGGAAAGCAGGTTTATCTTTAATTACAGCTTTAGTATATTCAGCAATCTTATAATTTAAGATTACATTTGAATCTTCATTAATAAATGAAATTGCTTCAGTCGGACAAACTTCAGGACATCTTCCACATCCGACACATTTGTTTAAATCAATTGTACATTTTCCGTTTTCAAAAACTTGAGCATCATGAGCGCAAACTGTACTACATCTTTTACATCCAATACATTTACTTGTATCAACTTTAGCTTGAGAAGCGCTATGCATGTCTTCTTTGCCTTTTCTACTTCCGCATCCCATACCAATATTTTTTAAAGCGCCACCAAATCCAGCACCTTCATGACCTTTAAAATGAGATAAAGAAATAATAATATCTGCATCCATTACTCCTCTACCAATTAAAGGATTTGGACAATAGATGTTACATGGAGTAGGAACTGCAACTTCATCATCTCCTTTAAGTCCGTCACCAATTAAAACATGCATTCCGGTTGTAAGTTCATTGAAACCATTAAGTTGAGCGCTTGAAATATGATCTAAAGCATTTGATCTTCCGCCAGTATATAAAGTGTTACAATCAACTAAATATGGTTTTCCACCAAGTTCTTTCACTAAATCGCCAACAACTTTAGCATAATTAGGTCTTAAAAAAGACATATTTCCTGGTTCACCAAAATGCATTTTAATAGCAACATATTTATCTTTAAAATCGATGTCTTTGATTCCGGCTATGATACAAAGTTTTCTTAATTTTGTTAATAAATTATTACCAAAGCCCGTTCTTAAATCACACCAATATACTTTTGAATTATTTACACTCATCACTTAATTTCCTTTCGTTTCTATTATTATATAATAGCGACATATCTGTACATAAGTAAAAATGTTAATTTATGGATGCTTGAATTTAATTTTGACTTGCGTTATTAACACCAAATTAATCTTTATTTTTAACTTGTTTTAAATTACAATATTAATTACCTGAACACGGCCTAGTGTTGAAATTGGTATACAAACTTGACTCAAAATCAAGCGTACTTGCGTACATATCGGTTCGAGTCCGATCTAGGCCACCATTATAAAGATTACGACATTATATCACTTGATATAGTGTCTTTTTTTATTTTTTAGAGTTTTGACGTATTTAATTATCTAACATTAAAAAACTCTTATGATGTAACCTTTATAAATAGTATAAATTGTAAAATATCAAAATATGTGATGACTTGATTGTAATCTCGAAGATTCAAAGTAGCTTATCATCACTCCGTTATTCGTGAATTCACTATTTGTAACTTTTCATAATATAGCACTTAAAAATTCACTGCACATGTAATTATTTTATACAGTGAACTTTTTAATTATCTTATTGTTCAAATATTTCTAATAGACCTCAAAATTTAGTTTTCGAATTTACAAACGATTTTACTATTTTTATACAATCAGGTTCTTCAATAATAAACTTCATTTTTTATAATTCTTCAATCTCTTTTGTAGCTAAATCTTCAACATAAAACGTACCATCATTTATTTCATCAAGCCTATCTTTAATCTTTGCAAGTAATTCAAGAATCACTTTTTTATTCTTTTTAGCCGTTTCTTTATTGAATATGCATGGTTGATTGTTGACATCAAACTCGTAGCAATCAGAATATAATTTAGAACATCTTAAATTTAGATCAGGAAGTACTTTATCATTATCGATGATGTCTATTCCGGTTAATGGTTCACCAGTTTCAATATCACTAGTCCAAATAGGACCTTGTAAATAATCAAACATTAATTTGATTTTATCTTTTTGAATTACCATTTTTATACCTCTCTTTCAATTTAATAGCTTCTTTTTCCTTTATAGGGTATGCAGATACAATAAAACCATTCGTTCCTGTACCAGTTAATAAATAATATTTATCGTTGTGAGAATATAGTTTTTCAATCCCTTCTCGATTGCCTCTCTTTGTCAATCGTGAATATTCTATATTTCCATTAGCGACTATTTCTTTTATATAACTAACAATATTTTCTTTAGAAACGTTATGCTTTGCAAAAAAATCATCAGCATGCTTGTTTAAAATATGTTTTAATCCTGCATTATCATTTCCTTTTTCCAACCAAATCAGTTGATCACTTTTATCTTTTGTAACAAACACCACATCATCTGCGTTGAATTTAACTTTAGCGCCAATTAACAGTTTAAGCATATCATCTTTCGTAAGTAATTCTTTTATTTTATTGTCAAAATCACTTTGCATAATATTACCTTGCGGAGATGAGCCAACACCAATACCTAATCCGCTTTTATTAGTCTTACCCATTTAATTTCGCCTCCTTATTGATAATATTCCTTTCTTTAAGAATATTATTTGGAATAACAATTTCTATTCCTTTATTAGAGGCGTATTCAAATAATTCAAACACTTTTTTATCGTCTACTGACACACTATATACAACTATTTTCTTTAATTGTTTAAGCATGTCAGTTGTATATTTAATTGCTTTTTGAAGTAATCCTTTTTCAGACTGCTCTTTTATCGAACCCTTTACACTAAAAGCAACAACTTCCGTATCTTCCATACCATCAAGCATTACATCGAAATAATTTTCACTTGCATATGTAATATTAGGTATTACAATAACATCACATTCAAACCATAACCATAACGCAATAATTCTTGATTTAAATAATCTATACACGTTTTCAATTCTAGGTATGTCCCCCCACTTCTGAATAGTCAGGTGCAATAGCATACCTAACATCTTTAAATCTTTTTTTATATTTTTCGAGTAATTTAACATCATTATAATAGATAGCTTCAAATACACCGTTTATATTATCAAATTTTGTATCATATTGATAAAAACAAACAAATGTTCTATTTGTCTTTTTATAATTAAATGTCTCACTATATAAAGCAAGATAATCTGGATTAGCTATGTTAGGACATTTGATATAAGGTAAATCATATTTACCGCAATTATATGTTCTATTAGTTAAATCCATAAAATTTAGGTTTAATAGTTTTTTTAAATTTTTCTTCTTTATCATAAACCACCATAAAGAAGATTTTTATGCGAATATACCATACAACACTTCCTCCTTATTACGCACAAAATTTGACATTTTTGAATCATTATAAATTTTAAAATATGAATCATTTATGGTATAATCGTAATTGTTCAGGTCGCGATCAACCAAAATCGTGATTCTACTCACTTGTTAATCAGGTGAGCTTTTTTATTTCACTAACATCATTCCTTCCTCTTTAAAATATTCAAGTCATATAGCCTATACAACACTGGGTTGTAATTTAATCCAAAATCATCAGCTAAACTTCTAATATGCTTTTTCATATACCTTGTGTATTCAATCGGACCTTCTGGAATATTTTTATATCGTAATCTCTTGAAAAACTCTCTATTAATTAAATTTTTAGGCATTTGTACTGCTGCATTTAAATAATTTGTTTGTCTTTCAATGATATCTACTTCATTCATTCGATTGCTCCAATATGTCTTTTTGAATACTTCTTCTTCGCACGCATGAATTACATCAGTTCCATGAGTCGTAAAATAATCCTTGTCTTTAACCCAATGCATTGCTTCGTGCCCCGTAACAAATCTTTCTTTTTTTGGCATCTTTTTCATCAATAAGAATATTATTAATTACCACCGTCCCTTTTTTAAAGAATTCATTATGTGGGTAATCACCATTTTTATATTTCCCGCTGTCCCAAACAGGCCAAACTGCATCATCAAAAAATATCATTCCTAATAATTGCTTATTTGGAGTTATATACTTCCACTCAATTTCTAATTTTTGTTTTTCCATAAAATCATACGCATCAAATGGAATTATCTTTTCTAATCTTTCGGGATAGAATTCCTTATTAAGTTCATTAGCCATAATTTCTAATTTTTCTTTTGAATAAAAATACATATAACACCACCTATTTCTTGTTCATCATTTCCTCAATAATCTTAATCCATTCATCATCTCCTAAATTAAGGTCTTTTGCCTTACGTAATGCTACTCTTACATTTTGATTATCACTAACATATTTCTTTAAATCTTGTGCAATCGCATTCTTACTGCTAGCAGCTAAATCAAATAATTCATTGGCTTCATCATCTGATAATTCTAGTACTATTATCATCTTTTCTAAAATTTCTTGTGTTGGAGCATTTCTTTTAGACTTTTCAATATCACTCATATATGCCGGAGCAATCCCAACTTTATCTGCAAACGCTCTTAAAGTAATGCCCTTATTTTGTCTTTTTTCTTTAATAAATTCGCCAAATACCATAATTCTACCTCCTATAATTATGTTAGCGTGTTAGCATTTACGCTTACAATTTATCAAATTCAAATTATTATGTCAATATATTTGTTAAACTATTAACTTCGTTATAAAAATACAATTAAAATAAAAGACATTTGTGAGGAGCTACACTAAATAAAACTTAATACACATCGTTACCATTTGATATATGGATCATAATACTCATTTTCATTTATTTGCATTTTAGTTAAAATATTAAGGTTGGTCAAATCGAGTATAAAAATGACAAATATCACTAAACGAATTACGTTAGATGCAATGTTACTTGCACTTTTATGTATTATTGGAATGTTTTCCATTCCATTAGGAGATAACATAAAAGTTTCTTTACAATTTTTAGGCGTAATAATCATCTTTGGAATCGTTCAAAAATTTATAGATAAGTTGTTGATTGTTAGCTTATATTTGCTTATTGGTTTATTTTTACCTGTTTATGCTGGTTTTAGTGCTGGTGTTACTCCTACTTTTGGATTTGTGATAGGTTTTGTTATTAGTGCTCCAATATTTCATTTAATCTATTTAATCAAATTCCCATATGACAACTTAAAATTTTATTTTGCAGCAACTATTTCTTTACTTGTTACATATATTTCAGGATCAATTTTTCTAGCTTGGTTTTTAAATATGGAATATTTACCATCATTAATGATTAGTGTAGTTCCTTATATTCCTTTTGATATAATTAAAATTGTTATAGGCGGATACATTACAAAACGAATTAATCAAATTAAACCTAAACAACTGTATAATTAAGATTATTAATACTATGAAATTTAAGTGGCATATTTCTGTCACTCTTTATTTATAAAACAAATATTGTTATGATAAATTCAAGTTCGGGGGAGCAAAAATATGGGATTTATAGTCCACGCATTCAAACCATCTGTAAGACCTTGGTCATTAATACCTATAATATGTCTACTAGTTGGTCTTATTAGTGTTATCGCCATTTCGATTCTTGTTAGATATTTAGACAAGAAGAACCATACAAAAATTTTAAATTCATTAATATTTGCATACGGTATCGCCTTTTTATCGCTTGAAATATATCATGAAATTAATCGCTACTTTGAATTAGGTCATTATGATTGGTCAAGTTTTCCTTTCCAATTTTGTAGTATTCCAATTTATATGTGCCCAATTTTACCTTTTATTAAAAACGAAAAAGTTAGAGATGCTTGTTTTTATTACTTAGGAACTTTTTGTTTAGCTAGTGGCATCTTCCCTTTATTATTTGGTCAAGCTCAATTATGTAGACGGCCTAATCCATGGGACACAGTCAGATCATTTGTATGGCATATTTTAATCGTTCACATCGCGATTATTTCTATTGTTTATAAAAAAATCGGTAAAAATATTAAGCAAAATTATAAGCCACTTATTAACGCAATTATGTTATTTGTTGGTTTTACAGTAATCGCTCAATTAATTAATGTCACACTTCATTACACGGGTGGAATTAATTTTTCTACAATAGATGGGGCTCCACTTAAAGATATACATAATACAAGATTGGACGACCCTGATATCGCTTCTTGTTTTTATATTTCGCCATTTTTTGTCTCGAACATGCCTGTTTATCATTCAATCTATCTTTCTTTTGGTTGGATAACAAATTACATCGCTTACTTATTATCATTTTCTTTATTATCAGCCATCCTATTTTTCGCTTATTTCGGAATATATAGAATAATTGATATAGCAAAATTAAAGCTCTTAAATAAAAAATCTTCCTCAGCGAAAGACAAGGAAGCAATTTAATAAAATAAGTTTATATAATTTTGGCGGGGGTAAGAGGAATCGGACCTCTACATTCTACTTCGGAGATAGAAAGTCTACCATTAACTTATGCCCCCACAACAATAAAGAGCCTTTTGGGCTCTTTATATTATGGCCTTAAACCTAGTCCACCTTCAAGTGTTATTGTTTCACCTGTCATATATTTGAAATCAGGTGAAGCTAATTGGACACAAACTCTACCGATTTCGAGTTCATTATCTCCAAAATGCCCACATGGAGGTGTTTTTACATTTGCTTTAAATGCATCTGGGTAAGCATTAGCGAATTTTTCTAATTGTACTGTCCATGCGAGTGGGCAGACAACATTAACATTAATTCCATCATGTGCCCATTCAGTTGCTGCAACTCTTGATAAACCTCTAATACCTTCTTTAGCGGCTGCATATGAACATTGTCCATAATTTCCAAATAATCCAGCACCACTAGCGAAATTAATAACACTTCCTCTAGTTTCTTTTAAATATGGATAACATGCTTGCATGTAATAAAATACAGCATATAATCCTGAATACATCGCTAAATTAAAATCAGCAGTTGTATGTTTTTCGATAGTGACTCCACTTGCACTAGCTTGAGCATTATTAATTAAAACATCGATTCTTCCGAATTCTTTAATTGTTGCTTCAACGACATCTTTGACTACTTTTTCATTATCATTATTTTCATTAATGTCGGCAGCAAGTGTTAAAACCTTGATTCCATATAATCTTTCTAATTCTTCTTTAGCCGTTTCTAATTTAGAAACGTTTCTTCCTGTAATAACGATGTTAGCGCCTTCTTTTGCGTATGCTGTTGCGATGCCATATCCAATTGATCCACATCTTCCATCAGCAAGAACTGCTCTACCGGCACCTGTAATTATGACAGTTTTTCCAGTAAATAAACCCATTTTGTGTATGCTCCTTAATACTTCAAATTATAACATTTACAGGTTTTTTAAATAGTAAAAAGCACCATTATAAATGCAAATATTTACACCTGTTTCACTTTCTTTCATATATCTAAATCAAAGTTTATTTATATGATATTTTAAGGAGCAGAAGATACAATTTATTTATTTAATCAAGGAAAATTTAATCCGCATCTTACGTTATTTAGAAGATTGTGTTTCTTTATTGTAGGTGAACCTTAAAAATTGTATACCAAATTTTAA
>ERZ1036460.170-NODE-170-length-39310-cov-115.578423_pt1 | contig 39310 bp, 46 predicted proteins | sample MGYA00514229_ERZ1036460 | MGnify/ENA primary metagenome ERZ1036460 (study PRJEB33795, sample SAMN09464921) | human gut metagenome | host: Homo sapiens | place: USA: Stanford, California | collected 2016-08 | study: EMG produced TPA metagenomics assembly of the...
AAAGCATCTGTTCGTTTTTTATCTTCATCACTGAATTCTGCTTTATTTCCATTAATTTCCACATAAATTTTGTCTGTGTAATCTGGTATATTTTCAGTTATTAACTGTGTCTTATCATTGGTATTATTAGTACCTGCAGGCTCAGATTCAGCTGTTGAACAGCCTGTCAGCATTACAACCAGTATCAGATTAATAATTATTAGTATTACTTTTTTCACTAGAAATGTACCCTCCCAGCTATTTTAGCCTAGTCATTATCATTTAAATACCGAGTTCTTTTTTTATTCCATCCTGGAGTATCTTAGAAAAATTAAGTTTCTTTTTTATTCCAGCTTCATTAAGCCACGAAGGCAGTGTAACCGTCTTATTAACCGTTTTGCTTGAATTCTTTTTTATCAGCTGTTTTATATCAACCTCAATTAAAGCTACACACTGGTTTTTATCAAGATTTAAACTTCTAATTTCTGATGGCTTCGGAGCGTCTTTGAACAATGAAGGAATATAATCTTCCAGTACTAATTCTAACGCATCCTTAGCCATATACAACGCTTCTTCTGTAGAGTCCCCTTGACTGTAGCATCCATCTACATCAGGAAAATAAACACAAATACCATCGTCATCATAAGAAAAAACCGCCGGATAAATTATTTTTTTTGGTAAAGTCATCTACATCCCTCCTGTAATCTGATTAAATGGCGAGGACTACTTCGATAGCCCTGCCTGCTTAAGTATTGCCTTTTCCAGACCTTTTTTCAAATCTTTTCCATGAACAGGTACAACGGTTCGTTTACCAGTCTCATGGTTTATCAACTTCAAATGCGATCCAGATTGGCCAACTTCAACAAACCCGTTTTTCTTTAATAGCCTCACCATCTCTTTTGGTGTCATAGGCATATTAGTACCTCCCACCATATACATTATAACACGTGTTAACATGTGTTATCAATATAAATATTTATTATTTATCCACTACCGCTATGTATCTAAAGATTTAATTTTCTATTAATGCAATTATAATTTATATATTCTCTTTTTTAGCGCTTTTTAAACTTTTAGAGACTGCTATCCATCAGTTTTACGCATATATCATTCTGTTAATAAAATAAAACTATTCCTAGATACTGTATCTAAGAATAGTTTATCGGCTAAATACCAAGTTCTTTTTTTATTCCATCCTGGAGTATTTTAGAAAAATTAAGTTTCTTTTTCATTCCAGCTTCATTAAGCCATGAGGGAATTGTCACAGTTTTCTTTACACTTTTACTGGACGATTCCTTCACAACTTTTTCTGTATCAATTTTGATTAATGCTATACACTGATTCTCTTCAAGATTTATATTCTTTATTTCTGAAGGCTTTGGTGCTCCCTCAAATAAATCTTCTATATAATCTTCTAAAACCAGTTCAGCAACTTCAGTAGCATAACGGTATGCATCTTGGGTATTATCAGCACAACTTATTGCACTTGGCAGATCAGGAAAAGTAATATTAATTGCACCTTCTTCATCAAACTCAAATACTGCAGGATAAATAATTTCTTTTATCATTAAAACTCCTCCTTATCTATTTTATGGTGAGACTACTTTAATAGTCCCGCTTGTTTTAAAATCGCGCGCTCAGTCCCTTTTGACAAATCTTTTCTATGCATTGGTACAGTAGTCTGTTTTCCAATTTCATAGTTAATCATCATTAAATGAGAACCTTTCTGCCTAATTTCAACAAAACCGTTTTTCTTCAGAAGTCTCACCATTTCTTTTGGTGTCATAGGCATATTAATACCTCCCACCATTTATATTTTAACACGTATTTATACGTGTAGTCAATTGTGTTGTTAAATATTTCCATATTATTATACCTCCAAATTTGATAACAGCTTATACTTTTCACCGTTTTTAGGATTTGTATATATTCTATCTGCAGGAGCATTACATGTCTGCGAATACTTAGATACAAGGATGTCTATATCATCGTATCCTGCTTCATTAATTTTATCCAGGATAGTTTTAAACTGGCCGTCTGTCTGCGCTACAAAAAGTACCCTCTGAGCCATAGCCGATATATCAAAATGTTTTATATATGTCCCTTCAGCAATTGCATTTTCATAAGATCTGATTTTTGATTTAAATCTTTTTAGGCTTGCATATGACCTTTCGATTTCTATAAAAACAACTATATATCTTTCCTTCGGAGACATCAGATACTCTGCTTTGGGTCTAAACAGAATAACAGCATCCGGCATATTTCCAGTTCCCTTTATAAATCCTTCTTTTTCATTATAAATTTCTGCAACTTCAAACTTGCTTTCGCTGTTCTTGAATTCATATTCCAGAGAATCACATACCATAGCAACCTGACACTGGTGATACATGCGGTAACTGCTGGCATTTTTCAATGCCTTTAAATTAGTTTCAACTTCAGCACCTAAATCTTTCATGATTTCGACCCCTTTAGCACCCAAAGAAACTATTTTGTACCCCTTCATTTTTTTTACGGTATATTCAGGCGGTATAAATGTTTCTATTATACTAAGATATCTATGCTTAGCAAGTTGTGTGATTCTTTCATTTACTGTTCTTTTTTTACAATCCGTCTTATAAAATTTATATATGTAAATCATATCTACAAAATTGTGTTCTCCTATTTTTCTCATCAGTTCAATATCTTCAGCATTTAATTTTGGTCTGTTAATATTACCCATAACGCTATCCCCTCCATAATCATTTTATAAACAACGGTATAAATGCAAGTACTGTAATTACAACATACAGTAAAGAAATCACCGCATTTATTTCATAATATAAACTTTTTGAATGCCATTCATTTTTATTTTCGTTCTTCTTATATACCGGCCGTGTATATCTGTATATAAGTATACCCGCCAGTAACACCATTATTGCAGCGGCTCCGTTTTGGCCAAAACTTCTCACCAGTATATCAAGCACACTCATAACCGCATTCTGCATTATCAGCAGATAAGTACTTGGTGTTCCAAAAAGTCTGGCACTTAGCATAATCATAAATTTGAAATAACCGTATAAAGACAAAACTGCAAAAACGAGAATAAATGGTTTTCTGTACTTATAAGGTATAATTTTTATCAGTTTATTTTTCAGTATATACTTTATGTAGTCAAGATTTAATCTTCCCACATCATCATTCCTCCTTTTACATCATCGCTTGCTTCTGCAGGAATCAGTGAATCCCCCTCATCAAGCAGTTCCTTCTCGTATTCTTCCAGTTCCAGATTTTTAAAATGCTTTCTGTACACTATTTTTTCAGCTTCTTCTCTGCTCAAAAAATCTCTTGCCATCAATTTATGAGCAAACCTGCGATTCTTATTCAAGTTTTCCTGTACTTCAGTAATGTTTTTATGATCAACCAGTCTGCCTTCAGTATAACGGTACGGAGGCTTGACTTTAATCAGAATACTTTGTTCTTTTCCTTTTTCTTCAGTTGATAAATATCCCACAAATGTCGGTAGATTCATCAGGTCATTTTTGCTTACATCCTGTGAAGGAATATTTCTCTGCAGAGTCATCGCTGCGGTTTCTTTTTGTTTAAAAGAAATAAACGTGTTTATATTCCCCATCAGCTGTTTTAAATAATCCGGATCAAACTGTTCAATGAACTGTGTAATTAAAAACAGCCCCAGTCCTCCTTTACGTGACTTGGCTCCAATTTTGGGAAAGATGGGCATCTGTACATCATGCGCTTCATCTATAAAAAGAAGATGAAGCATAGAAAAATCGGGACGGGCTAACGACGTCAAATAATACTGTGTTGTCAGGTATCCGCAGATCACTTTAATATCAAATTTGCTCAAACCCTTTAAATTAAACAGAATAATATATCCTTCATCCATCCATTTTCGAATATCCTTTACACAGTCAAATTTATTTGGAAGGCCAAACATCAGCTTTTTCTGCCGAGTATTTTTAAAAGGATCCAGCCGGTTTAAAATTGGATCTGAGACAGACTGGTTAAATCTTGTATTCTTAAGGAAATTAATCTCATCTGCAGCATAGATATCTTTAGACAGCCTCTTTATTAATTCCTGCCTGAAAGTATCATCATTAGTATTAAAAATCTCCTGCATATCAAAAACAGAATGATCCTCACTGTCCTCTAAAAGAGCTTTTAAAGCACTGGACATCATGCGGTCAACCTGAATAGTATTCTGATCACCATACAGTGATTTGAAAAAATCTAATGTTTCCGTCGGATCAGATACATTTGAATTCAGCAGCGAGACAGGAAATATATAATTATCAATAGACAGATCTATATATCTTACCTTTTTCAGCAGCTGTTCAACATCATGTCCATCATCTCTTAACTTCAAAATTTTGTCTATAACACCTAAGGCACTGGACTCAAGCGGATCAAAAAGAGTAAATCCCGGTGCATTTAGATTTTTTAATTTATTCAGAAGTAAAACATCTATCATTTCTTCAACTTCCGATGATTTCCCTGAACCGGTTGAACCCGATATAATACCATGCTTTCTTGCCTGATCTAGATCCAAAAACACTTTTCTGTCTTTTTGAACCGGATGATAATTTTTACCTACATAGATACCTTCCTTATACTCATCTTCATTCAAGGTAATCTGCCCAGGAAATAAATAATTGATTCTTTTAACAGTATCTTCATCTTTTCTAAATAATGTCGGGAGCTGAAAAATATTTGCAAACTCACTTCCGGACAATTTTATCGGCATAAATTTATTTTTGAACTTGACACTGAGCCGTCTTTCATCAGCTGTCAACGAACAGATACTGCCTGCAATATTCATAACATTGGTTCTCGAATATTTACTGTCGCCGCTTACCTGAATAAGAGCTTCAATCTCTACATCTGTTCCACCTCTTCCAAATCTGAAATTATTCTTTTCCTTTAGTGAAATATCTGTAACTCTAAACCCTATAACTATTCTTGTTCTTGGCTGAAGCATAGCCAGTATATTCATGAACACCGTTTCATTTGTAAATGCAGAAAGTTTTTTATTTTTCCCTCCTGCTGATTCATAATCATACAGCGTATCAACTACGCTGTACTCCTTCAATACTGCATTTGATTTAAAAACAACAGCTTTATTAGCAAGCCAGACAGTTACAGCATTTACAGCTGCATCCTGATTCACAGAATCACTGATCCACAAATAGAAATTGATTCTGTTATCTTTATCACAGTCGATTATATATTTATAATTAAAGGCACCTGCAAATATATTTTTTAATGTAAGTTTCTCTCTTGCAGATCCTATATTCTTAAAAAGCATAATCGTATTTTCAAGACTGAACTGATAATCTCTTTTTGGAATAATTTGATAATACATATTTTTCTCTCTCCTGTTCTGTTCAAAAAAATGTACCAGTGACTGGTACATTTTAAAAACTGATTTATATAATATATTTATTTTGTATTTTAAATATATATTTTTTCTTTATTGATAATATTGTTTTATTAAAGTATCAATGGTCTAATATGGGTGTTTACTGCTTTGAGCCGATAAGGTTTTGTCTATAAGAGTTTAATAAGGGTTAAAACGATAGTAATCGAGAGAATTCTTTAGATTTTCGAAAGCATAAAAAGTTATATATACCAAGGATTTCAAGCGAAAAAAACTATGGTTGGAGCTATGGTATATCTCCCATAGTTTTAACCATAGTCGAAACCATAGTAAAGACCATAGTCTTTATTACTTATTATCACCTGGATAATTTTATATCTATAGACAAAAAATTATAGTTAAAACCTCACGCCTCAGTCATTATCAAAATCATTACAATACCATACCATTACCATAGTAATACCATACCAATACCATAGTAATGGCATAGTTGCGCTTTGCCTCACTCCTGCCACCTTTATAAATACAGCCTATCTTATCACTATATAAAAATCATCAACTTATAAACTTGCATCGTATCAAAAAAAGTATCCAAAAACAATAATTGAGTTCTGTCATAAAATAAAAAAGAACGTGTCAACGTCCTTTTTCCCAGTTTAACCCAGACATTATTCTCATCTTAGTTCATTGTCAAATATACCTTATCAAATAACAAATAAGCAACATTTTAATTTTTCATCTAATAATATTTTATTCAGAACTTCTTGATATTCATATTCTTTTTAGTCACTTATTTTGTTTTGAAAAATTCCTCCTGTATAAATAAGCAACTATAAATAATATCTCCAGTATTCCTAATCCTAAAATATTTTCAAAAACATTACCTGCATTTAGTTTTAAAAACAATACAGCTGCCACAGACAGCAACAGCAGCACTGACATACCGGCTATATTTATTAATAAAACATTATCATATTTCTTTTGAACTACTGAAACACATAAAATTATTATAATTAACAGTATACATGCATACGTCAGATAACTAAAAACACTCTGCATCTTGCTATACTTCATTTGTTCCATGATTTGCGATTGTGTTAGCTCTACACTATTTGAAACATTTTTTTTGAGTAGTTCAATTATAATATGAATCATTTGAAACAGAACTAAACATACTGTATTTATTATACAGAACTTTGTAACAATAGACTTTTCCATAGATTAGACCTTAAGTGTATATGAACGTGAACAATGCCCAAAATTCCACGTGGAAGCCGGCAAGTATGGTGGATCATATGTAGCTTCAACATCATAATCACATGTAAACTTAACAGACAGCCTTCCCACTTTTTCTTTTCCAGTTGAAGCATTAAACCATCTTGGTGTAAAAGCACTACCCCATGAGCCAAAATCTACATTCAGCTGAGGATTTGAGATTGATGTTATATTTCCAGTGCCAGGATTATATGTAAACTTGCAGTAAAGAATAGTTGTCCATTCTTTTTTATTTCCTTTAACAGTTTTAGTTTCATATGATTTAAAAGTTTTTGATTTGGTTGTACTTGCCCTTATAACAGGCATATCAATCTCATGAGTAATATCATATCCATAATACTCTATATCATTACTAATAATCAGCAGTTCATTATTTGAATACATATCACGATACCTGTCAAAAAATTCTTTGGTCACATCCTGATTTCCCTTAAATACTGTTACGTTAGTCTCGTCACTGAAACATTCATCCATGAACTCCTTAAACAGCTGCGAAACATCACTAGCAGCATTTACTGTAGAAACAGCAAATAATCCAATTGATAAAATCGCCACTAGATAACTGATAAATAACTTCTTCATAATTTCCCCTCCATTTCATCATCTGTGCTATCTGTAGTATAACAAAGTATATTTATATTAAAAGTATATCATTTGTTAATATTACTATCACTAAATATAATAAGAATTCAATCATAGTCCCAATATAATAATATTACTCTTGGAATTTTCAGCGTTATATGATAAAGAAACCGGTATTTCTACACAATCAGTCTCAATAAAAAAAGTACCAGTGACTGGTACATTTCCCTTTATTAATATTTTTAAGCCAGCCCCCTCTTATTAAGCAGATCATCTAAATAATTAAAATTATAGTTCGGATTATCTGCAAAAACAAAATAAGGCAAGTATTCCTCAAGCATTTCTTTTAACTTCTCAACATCACACATATCCAGTATTGGATAATTTTCCAGATCATTATAATCCTTTGGCCTAGACGAAAACAGTTTTGATAATGCAAAATTTTCAATACTAGGAATTAGAACAGTTAAATACTGATATTCAACTCTATCTACGATTTCAATATCAGCTAATTCAGGAACAAGCATTATACCACCCATATCACTGATTTCAAAGTTTCCAGCGTCATCTTTAAATCTTCATCATCTATTTCATCCTGCGACATATAATCTAGATCACTGGACATTCTATAATCTTCATGTAAATGGTATATTCCTAAGCCTGCACCAAACAGATATACTGTATAATGCATTCTTCTTTCTGACAGTATTTCATCAAATATTTCTAATTTACTTTTTAATCGATCAATATTTTTCATACCAATTACTTAACTACTGAAAAATATAATTTATCAATATAAGGATAATTTGTGATAACATTTACAGCTTTTAAAACCGAATCATGTTTTGATTCAACCCGTTTCTTTTTGAATAAAAAAGATGGGTGCAGTAAGATATATTTAATCGCCTTACGTGCTTCCTTAGTTCTATAGTAGTCTCCTTTTACCAGTTTAAGCGACGCATACATCATATTAAATTTTCTGAAAGTATACTTCATATTACCACTCCTTACAAATGCTATTGTAGCATATAACATAATGAATTCAATAAGTAGGATTTTCTTTTTCATATCCTATATTATGATAATATAAGCTCTATTTATTCTAAATTATAAACAATATTATAATTAGATAAAAAATGTACCAGTGACTGGTACATTCCCTTTATAATAATTAACAATTTTTAAACAGATACCGTATCAGTATTTGTAAAAAAATGTAGCCGTGATATAATAATACAGGCTGTCATCCCTCCAACCACCGGAAGGAGGTGACTGCCGTGGAGGTATTGAACTCAATTTTAATCTCTATCGTAGCAGGTGTAATTTGCCATTGCATCTGCAAGTGGCTTGATAGAAGATAGCATGACAGCCTGAGCACAAAAAAAGGAACGCTGCAACGTTCCTTTTTTATTTGCCGTGGCTTGAACTCAATCCTTGCCTAAGCACATTATATAATATGCCCCGATAAATATCAAGTACACTTAAAATAAAAATTATTTTCCATCAAATACTCTCTTCTTTTGTTACAGCTTCCAAAAAATGTACCAGTCACTGGTACATTTTTTTCGTCCTCATCAAATCATAACCTCTTGAATACATAGTTAGCTCTCATATCAGTTTACAAGTGATCCTGCAGTACACCTGACTGTATACGAGGCATTGTTTCTGGATATTTCAAGTATAAACTGTGTGTTATCAGAAATAACGATCCTGATCTGATACTCTGTATAATAAAGATCATCATCCTGTATATATTCTGTTTCGCCTTTATATATATAAGCCTTAAATTTCCTTTTGCCCTCATATGCACGAATGCTGTAATCATCGCCTTCTTCTTTTTCATTTGTCTCAACGTACTTCATAACAAGCGTATTTGTTTCTTCATCATACGTACTGCTTTGATAATTCAAATTTGCATAATCAAAAAGCATAGGTTCTGTCACTTCCTGTTCCCTGTAATAGTTATTATCAGTCAAAACCTCACTTTCTTCATTTTTATAACTGCTGCTTTTCTTACTTTTCTCAGGCCTGTCAAAACAGTTAACAAGAAGCAGCATGAGGGCTACTATTAAAATAATCTTTACAATATCTTTCTTCACTAATACAGCCTCCTGAAGCATATCGTTCTGTCCTTCCAGTGTTCACTGTAGTTGACAATTTTTACAACATCACCGGTGCGCGGTGCATGGATCATTTTCCCTTCTCCGATATATATTGAAACATGTGAAGGTGTTGTACCGCCCTTGTTTCTTGCAAACAGGATTATATCACCCGGCCTGAGCTCCGACTGACTTATCTCGATACCTGCAACAACCAGTTCCTTAGTTGTCATGTTGCCAATATCTATCCCCGCCTGATAATACGACCAGCATACAAAGCTCGAACAGTCAAACGTGCTTAACTGCGGGTTTTTTATTTCGTTCATTGAGTGTCCGGCACCCCAGACGTATTTACACCCTATTTTCTCTTTTGCCTTTTCTACGACCTTATTTCCGCTTGAAAGCTTCTGCTGATTATAACTTTCAACTGACATGTTATCGTACACATATAGATTATATTTATCCATATGGCCAATCAGAGTTTCAGGATAATCTATATCAGTAGCCCATTTCTTTAGACATCTGGCAAATTCTTTAGGATCGCTTACTCCCTCAACCGGATAGCTGCTGCTTGAATTTAACAGTCGGCTGCGATCTTCAATCGATTCAGTATATGAATCGTATGCTCGAAATGTTGCCCTTATCTGATACGACGAACCATCCGGTCTCTGTTCACTGGTAAAAAGTGTACATGTCTTTCCAGTCCAGTTTTTACCTGCCTTGATGCCAAACAGGTTATGGTATGTATATGCCAGACCCGAAAGCCCCGAATTTTTTCCAGTAGATTCCTGAATGATCTGCGCCAGTGTAACGGATGCAGGATGCTTATATTTCTCCTGGCACTGCAGACTTGCAATCACCATTTCCTCTTTAATACACTGAGGAAGTCCTGAAACCGTAATATCTCCGTTCCCGCTTGATGAATTACCGTCAACAAGCATAAAAATAAATATAATTACTATTAAAACCGACACAACCATAGGTGCAAGAAAAATACCGAATATCACTTTTCTAGGTTTCATCATCTTCCTCGATCAGTTCATTTAAAAAACTGTCAATCTCATCTTTCTGCTCTTCTGTAACCTTTTCATCATGTTCAGCAGTCTCATCTGATGCATCTGTACTGTTCGACACTCTATCTTCTTCCGGTAATTTTCTATATTCCTCATCCCTGGATACTTCATCACTTTCACCATCCAGAACATCATCTTCTCTATCGCAGGAATCATTCAGATCACTATTATCTGTAGATGAGATTGAGCTTTTTTCATCATCTGTTTCACCTTCATGATTCAAACCGTTTTTATCATCAGTCTCGCTCAGCTCATTCCTGTTTCCAGGTGATGACTCGTCACTGTCAGGAGCATCTTCTTCATTTTCAGCATCTATGCCGTCAAACTCCTTATCCACATCAAACACATCAGTATCCTCATCTTCAGCTGAGCCTTCATTTCCTTCATCACTTTCATCGTCTGAACTTTCCTTATCTGCAAGTTCGTCATTTTCCTTTACACTTGAAACTGAATCTTCACTGTAAGTGTCCATGTCCTCATCTGTTGAATCACTCGCCGCTTCTCTTTCAGCCTTTTCTTTTGCAATCCGTTCTTTATGGTTGCTGTAGACATCTCCCGGTGCGATGTCACCGTTTAAAATAGCTTTGCCGGCATCAATAATCGTCGAGTCAGATGAAATGCCAAGATCATTGGTTATCTTCTGCCAGATTTCCTGCCAGTGATTAAGCAGATACCACATAGCGTACACTGCTACGATATCAAAAATAAGCAGAAACAGAAGCGACTTTGCCACGATACCATTAATAAATATTATCATAAATGACAGAAACATATTAAAGGCAAGTGTCACAAAAATAAACATGATTGTCCACTTCATCCTTGCCATAAACCATGAACTTGCTACCCGCATTTCATTTTTAAACAGCATAAATACCAGTCCGTAAACCGAAACATTAAGACTGACCTCTTTGGCCAGAGAAAAACCAAACAGGAGCACACACGCTCCTCCGATTACCAGAGCTGTAAGAAGTCTGTGAACAAGAAAAATAAATGACTCGCCTAAAATAATCAGGCACTGTGCCCCGCTGTATCCGATCTGATCATTACCGTTCTTCTGTCTTTCAATTCTTGCATTTTCTGTAGAAGGATTGTCAAGCAGATCCTGAAGCCTTTCCTCGCCGGTTTTAACTGCCGTCCAGTCCTTTCCTTTATATGTTCCTTTATATTCACTTGGAATCTGATCCGCACTGGTTACCCCGAAATGTCTCAGCGTGAACCCCTGCTTCTGCAGTATATCAAATATCATGCTTTTTACATTTATTTCAACAGGCAGATCGGAACTTTCATACTGATCATCGACAAGGTTAAAACTCGTTGAAATAGACTGATTCACAAGTGTATCGACATAACTGACTACATTTCTTCCGCTTTGAGCAATCGTAATTATCACTATGCATGAAACAACCACCTGTATAACTGTGGAAATTATCGTTTTATATGTAAGCACCCGTTTCATAGATCCTAACAGTTTTTTTATTACTGCGACGAGCCCAAAGAGTACAATTATCTTATAAAACCAGCTGCTTGTATCCGACCAGTCAAAAATCGCCTTATCAAAAGTATTAAAAATTGTTGCTACTGTTGTTTTCCAGAAACTGCTGCTTGCAAGATTATAAGCAATTAGAACCATCAGCGACATTAACCCGCCGATAGATTCAATAATATTTATAACGATCCCTAATGCATGCATCAGGATCGTATCAGGATCTACTAAAGACAGATCATATGAAAGAGCAGTTATCATGCTGTTGGAAAAATTCTTAACATAATCCATATCTGCCTCTTTTTCCCTGGTAGTCGTATCAATCGACATAATCGCTGATGAATAAAAATTTGATGTATTTAACCTGACATCGTCACTTTCTGTTTCACGCCCTTCATCAAGCTCCTCTGTCGTTGTTTCATCTGGGGGTTCTGCCACAACCGGTTTAATATTTACTGTTGCCGTGACAGTAAAAAACACCGCAAGAATAAGTATTATCGTTCTAAGATTTAACTTTCTAATCATCATACAGGCCTCCCGTTTCTTTCTTATTTAAAAATGTACCAGTGACTGGTACATTTTTATCATCCGTATCCAGTTGTTCCTGATTAGATTCTTCTTCATCTTTAAGTGTCCTGAATATCTCTGCAAAACACCGGGGTATCTTGTTTTTGGTCAGACACTTGCGGTTGTTGTAATCCTGCATTAAGAAATTATATTTCTTTTCCTCAGTAACCCCTTCATCCTGAGTATGATCAATCAACGCTCCTCTAACTGCTGGATGATTTGATAATTTCATTTCCTCTAAAATAAATTCAATTTCTTTAGATGATTTCAGACTGCCTACAAAAATCTCACCGACATTATTTAAAATCGCATCACTTATTGATGACAGCTCCTGAGTTATTAAAAACGGATGTGTCTGAAGTGTTCTGGCCTGACGTACTACATTATCGACCACTTCTTCCCCGCCGGGGGTTTTCTGATACACTTTATATTCATCAAACACAACTATTGTTTCCTGTTTTGAAAAACGTTTCATAAAACCGTCAATTATCCCCTGTACTCTGGAAAACAGCATCGCAAAGATTGCATTATCAAGCCTGTTTGGATCGTTTTCCATTTTTTCACCGGCAGTTGACGGCATCTTTTCAAAGGTTATAAGATTGTACGGCTTTGTAAGATTGAATGCACTGTCATATCTGCTTTCCTGAGTTGCAAAAAACAGCCGCATGGTCGAATCATTCGCAAGTGTCATAACCTGTTCAGCTGTTGTTTTATCATATTTGACAAGTTTTTCTGAAATAAGATATGTAAGTGTCTTTTGGTGTATTATCCTGTTTTCATAATCTTTAAGCATATCATAATGCGCTTTTTCTATTGCACGGAAGTTTGTATCAATACTTAGTCCCAGTACATTGAGCATACTGTCTATATCTCTCATCGCCTGGCCAAGTGCTTCTCTGTCGTCATTCTGGTTCATCAGGTACGGATCAAACATACCGGACGAGCAGTCTTTAGAGCCGATTTTTAAGTGAGCAGCGTTATCGCCAAGAAGCTTGATTTTTTTCTCGCGATCCCCTTTTGGATCCACTGTCAGTACCTTCATTCCTTTGAAAATCATATTCTGGAAAGCCTCTAAATCTGCCAGCTGTGTCTTGCCTGCACCAGTTTCACCGACAAAGACAATAGCCGGAGCACTTGTTTTTGTTTTTCCAAGCAGCGGTTTTGAAATATCGTGAAAGATTGGTATTCCTCCCGGTACCGTATAGCTTATGATCATTCCTTCTTCTTCGTCGCCGATATACAGACCTCCTAAAAAATTATATCTTGCAAAAAATCTTAGATCAGTCGTATTGATATAATTAGAAAAACTGATTCTGTATGGAAAAAGATTATTGGCCATAGATATCTGCGCCCCTATTTCATTTGTAAGGAGTATTCTTTTCGACTCAAACTTTGCTCTTAAAAATTCACTTCTTTTATTAAGCATATCGATCTGATTAGCTCTGAGCCTTATAAACATCTGAAACTTTATCTTAGACCCTTCAATAGCGGGATCAACTTCTTCTCCTGCTTTTGCAATAAGCTCTGCCTTTGACATTTCCCTGTCTTTTGCATCTGCCAGTGAATCATATCTCTTCTGATCCTTTTTTATTTTCTCTTTTTTAACTTTCATATTTTTCTTGAACTCTGAAGTCTGTTCAAGATCAAACTTAATAAAAAGATCCGACGGATAAGATTCAAGCTGTAAACTGTTGATCACATCATCAGCTCTGTCGCCATTATCAGCTTTGAGCGTCTGAAAACTCGATACTGCGTGTGTACGACTGTACAGAGTTTTCCACACTGATGATCCTGCCTGTTTATAAGTATATTTGATCTCAGAAGGATTTTCCTCTACATAATAATCAGCTATTACTTCATCAACGGGGACAGCAGTATAATTATTGAGTGCTGTTACATCATTACTGTCCATTCTTTGAGCAGGCACTGTCTTTTTGAGCTTTTTCAGGATCTCTTTTTCTACTGTTTTGTACAGCTCCAGTTCCTGCTTTGACAGAGGCCGGTTTTCACTTCGAAAAAGTTTTAAGGGAATCTTCTTCTTTATTTCATCCCTGCCGTCACAGAAAACAAAATATATTTCATAACGGTACCTTACTGCTGAAGACAGAATTTCCTTTAACGATTTAATGTAATCCTTTGCCAGATGCATCAGTGCCGGATTTCCGTGATCTTTAAAATTATCTGTATAAGCCTTATATATCTTATTATTGTCTATTTTTGTAGGCTTGATGATAATTCCACCCGGCATATTGACATCCTGTATGACCTTGACCATGTCATCGATCAACGTAGCACACTGGCTTTCTGAGGCAAACAGAGAATTAATCGGCCTGATCCGGTAATAATAACTGACTACATCTTCGTGATATAAAATATTATCGTATCCGTGTACTATTCCTACATACATTTACATAAACAGCTCCTTTCGTCTTAGGTCTTATATAACGTTTAATGCCCTTAGAATCATATACATACCTGTATTTTTTTATGTTCAGATAATAAAATTCCTTCAGCTTTGTTCTTCCTGTCTCATTGTTTATCTCATTGCTGTATATCACAGCGGTAACAACCGCACACACTGCTAAAGCTGCGGCTATAAAGTAACTAACACTTCCAAAAATAAAGGACAAAGGAAATCCTATAACCGCCGTTACTGTAAAAAAACCCAGAACCGCGGAAAAAAGTGTCGTATATCCTTTTACCTCTATCCCGACATAAGGTATATATACTTTACCTTTGTGTGTTTCAGCAAGTGTATAGTTGTATGCTGATCTGGCCATTATAACGGTATCCCAAGTACTTCACGGAAGAACGTTTTAATCAGATTGATTATCCACATAAGCGGTGTGGTTACCCATCCGATAACAGTAGAGGCATCATTTGCCATTATCACGCAGAAAATAACAAGTACTACAAGTCCCTCTATAACTTCATCCATCATGCTAAGTACCTTTTCCGTACGTTTCCATGATGCCATTGCACTTTTAATAATAAGGAACATAATTCCCAAAAAGATAACAATGATAAATACTCTCCATAAAAATCGACCAAATTCTGTATTTAAAAGATTCATTAATTAATATACCTCCATAACTTTGACTTTGTTTTTTTCTATATCGATCTCAAAATGATATTTTAAAATCATCTGCATTTCTGAAACCGTCTGTTTAAGCGTACAGTTTACATAGTATGTGTCTTCACTCTTTGTAACATCGCTCATACCGTTAAGCTCCAGTGAAGTGTTGTCATCGAGCGGCAGCAGTCTGTCCGGCTCTAAAAACAACAGCCTTGCCTGTGTGATATCATCATTGTACGTTTTTAAAAACAGTTCAATTGTGTTTTTAACATCACTCTTTGTTTCCTCATCCACAGATTCAGACCCCTTGTCAGGATCGTAGCCGTATGAATCCAGGACATCTTTGTCTTTTACAGCTTGAACTTCATTCTTAATATTTGTAACCGGTCGTATGACCTTGTATTTATCACCGTTTTTACCAACTGTGATTTTATTAAACATAGTATTAACAGCAGTCTCGCTGTCTTTGACCTTTACATCATAAGTGCATTTTATATAGTAGCTGTAGATCTGATTTATACTGTCGAGCTTTACAATGTTATAGATGATTACAGATCTGACATCAACCGATTCTACATCACTAGCATATTCATAACTGTACGCATCATCTGAAAGCGTAAAATTCTTTAAACGCTCCTTTGTTTCATCGCTTCTTGGATAGCTGTAATAGTCTGTAATATACGCACTTACAAACGCCTGATCTTTCAGTTCGGTATAACTGTTTTCTTCTCCTGTATCAAACAGCGCCTTATACCCTCCTGCAACTCCAAAAAACAGTACCAGGATCACCAGTATCCTTTTGATCATCGCTTTTCGCTTTATAGATCTGACCAGCCTTATTTTTCTTTCCTGCAGCTCTTCAAGAGATACCTCCTCTTCTTTTTCATCGTCTGCCCTGTTTTTAAGAAACTTTTTTAACAGCATCGATAAATTCACCTCCAATCTCTCTAACTTTATTTACATAGCTTTTACAGATTGCGGTTATGTCAGAATCATTCAGCTTTCTAAAGCACGTCTCATCATATATTTCATATATTTCAGGAAACATTTCCTGCATGTCATCATCTCCTTCTCTAAAGCATACAAGAATATTTATCTGCACAAGACTGTTGGACAGCACTGTCCTTTCAAAGCGGTTTAGATAATCTGCTATCCTTCTTTCATATGAGCGGGGATAAGATTTTTTAAACCCGCCAAACAGTCTTAAATATTCATTTTTCACCATCATAATCTCCTTTCCAAAACGTACCAGTGACTGGTACATTTTATTTAAATGTAACGATATATCCTGCTGCAGTTCCTGACGAGTCGCTGTAAGGACTGCAGTACCATGTATGACCGGACGGACAGTTATTCTGTCCATAGCTTTTTGCATTTCTTTCAGCCGCTGCAATTGAGCCGTATTCACTAAACAGAAATATTTTTGATGGCGGCAGTACTGATGGAACCGGCTGACCGGGATTATTCGCTGTCTCATCTTTCTTATTTTCTTTCTTCGTACTGCTTTTTGATTCTTCTTTTTTTGTCCGGATATCATCCCTTTGTGATGAATCCTGACTGTTTTCAGGTGTTTTTGCATTAACTTTCAGTTTCAAAACAGCCTCTGCCTTATTTTTATGTCTGTCACTGACAGTATAGATGACCTCATATTCTCCAGGTTTAAGCTCTTCAGGAGCATCGATTTTAACCTCCAGAGAACCTTCTGCTTCATCGTACGCTTCCTTTACAAAAGAATTAAAATCTATACTGTCACCCTCTGTTATTTCCACATAGTCCGCTGTAAGAGTAAGTACAGGTTTAGTTGGATCAGCAAATTTTAATTTCAAAACAAATTCTTTCCTGTTTCCCCAGCCGTCTTTTGCAATATAGATATATGTATGCTCTCCAACAGTTGTCGCCTCAATGAGGGGAAATTCGATATCATCAACGTTGGTTTTTTTAATAAAGCTGACCGGATCTATTTTCACACCCAGCTCATACTCATCTTCAGTTTTTTTAAATTCAAGGTATATATTCCTATATGCCTCACTCTTCTGTTCTGTGTAATACCAGATTCCAAAAACCCCTGAAAGCAGCAGAAGGCATACAGCCGAAAAAATCATATTTCTTTTTACAATGTCTGTCATAGCATAAAATCCGGATCACCTGGATCATCATCAATTGCCTTGATAAATGCTGCCACAGCAGATTCATCGTCATACCCGTCAAGCACATCACCATACTGACTTCCGTTTTTATACGGGGCATATGATATATTTCCCCAGCAGTCTATGCCTCTTATAAGTTCATATCCCCTGTACGTGCATATCTTTTTAGGCTGTTCTTTTATTACCTCGATCAGAGTATCAATGTATTCAGGTTCCATGAAACTGCCATGACCGGCTCTTCTTTCAGTTTTTTTCAGTAACTCCAGATCAAAATTATCATGAATGAGATGCCAGTATCTGCTGTAAAGCTCATCTGTTTCATTGTCATTATTTATCCCTGTCCTTTCAGACTCTTCACACAGCTGCCTGTGCTCCTTTAAAAGTATCCGGCATTCATCAAGAATTAATTTCTGTTCATTAGTTAAATCATCCATACTGCTTTTACCTCCATTTTTTTGTACCAGTCACTGGTACATGTTATAAAATAAGAGAATCAGCACTTTAATTGCCGATTCTCCCAAAATCACTTATATGAGTTATCACACATAAGTTCTTTAAATTCATAGATTTCATCAAGGGTAAGCCACTGTGGTTTCGAATCTTCGTCAAAACTGTTATAAAGAGCTACCATATATTCAATTTGCAGCTGTTCATCGCCTGCCCAGAGATCCCTTGCATTTCTACCCCCGTTGCCAAGATAGTACTCACAGTCAGTGCGCATCCTGTCAAGCAGCATATATCGAAACTTTTCATCTTTATTCAGAATATCATCAATAATGTTACCTCCATTTTTGTACCAGTCACTGGTACATTTTAAAATAAAAGGCTCAGGAAATTCTTCCGAGCCTTTTTACTATGATCACTGATTATATCTTTTTCTGAAGAATTCGTACATTCCGTATGACACCATACCTAACGTACTTACTGACACTAAGGCGGCCATAGCACCTGTACTGGTATTATCTGATGTATTTACTCCTCCTGACGATGGTAAAAGTTCATCATACATAACTACATTCTGCACTTCACCTGTGTCTTTAATTTTAAAATCAATAGACTGTGCAATCTTGTATCCGTCTGGAGCGATAGTCTCAGATAACGTATATGTTTTACCAACAGTTAAGCTTCTGATAATATGAGGTTCAGATGTTGACACCCATTCATCAATAACATTTCCGTCCTTATCTTTAACAACCAGTGTCGCTCCCGGAAGCTCTTTATTTGTTGTAATATCCTGTTTAGATACTTCAACCCGGGTAATCTCATCAATCATTTCAACAGTTAAATTTTTATCTTCATCTGTTTTAAATGTAACCGGCTCGGCTGTTGCATATCCATCAGGACTCTTAAGCTCTGTAATAACATATTCCTGATCTTCAGCTGTACCTCTGATCATATGCGTTGTTTCATCACCGTTGATATCGATGTTATAATATTTAGTTTCACCATTTGCCTGCATTAAAAGTCTATAATCATCCCGTCCTTCATTTTTAGAAATTCTATAATATGTACTTGAATCATCTTCAATATCAACATACATATTACTAACAACTTCACCTGATGTAAGTTTAGTTTTCATATCCTCAGTTATATCGAAAATATGTTCACCACTTGTCCATTTATCAAGGACCTGTTTAGTTTTAGTACTTGTTACCTGGAATTCTCCTCCTTTTAAAAGTTTGTTGCCATCGTTTCCGTTTTTCGCAAACTCAACACTGAAATTCTTCATTTCAATATCCTGGATATCTCCATCTTTGACAGTGAACTCGATAGGTTTTGCTAAAACATAACCTTCTGGAGCATTTACCTCACGCCAGATATAATCACCAGTTGTCAATCCGTCGATTTCTAGATCATTATCATCTGTGATCCAGTTATAAACTTGTTCACCAGTTTTGGCATCTACGATTTCCATTGGAACACCGTAAAGATTGTCCCCATCAGCAGTTACCTTGCTGAAAACTGTTTTTGTTAATTCATTATTTATATTTAATTCATTAAAGTATGTCAGAGTTACAAAATCAGTCTGTTGGAATTGTACTTTTTTAGCACCGCCATCAAGAACAAAACCTTCAGGACTGTTCACTTCCTCAACTGCATATGTTCCCATAGGAAGACCGCTTAACTCTAATTTACCGTCTTTATCAGGTGTGTAGATACCATTTCCCAGTTCAGTACCAGTTAGCAGTTTTACTGTATCATCATTGCTTCCTTTACCCGAACCAGTAGTGACTGCATCTCCTTTAGAATATAATTTTTCTAAAGAAACACTATCATAGATATCATGATCTGCGGTAATCTTGAACTGTACTTTTGAAAAATCATAATCTGCCTTATTTACTGTATTTTCATTTTCAGAATTTTCAAGAGCTTTATTGATCTTTAAATTTCCAGTTGGTCTTATTTTATTTACTACAACTCTTTGAGTAACTTCATCTTTATTAATAGTTACTTTAAAAATCTTTTGTGTAATTGCATGCCCCCCTGGGACTTTTGTTTCGGTCAAAATATATTCACCTACAGGCAGATCTTCCACCTTGATTTTTCCATTTGTTACAGTAATATTTTCTTCATAGCCGTCATATGATGAAGATTTCAAATTAAACACTGCTCCATCAATCAGATCCCCAACATCATTAGTTTTCACAAGTTCAAGTTCACCAAAATCCATCCAGTCAATTTTTGTATATAATCTAGAATTATCAGGATCCCACGTCCAACTACCCTGCTGCTGTGCTGAATCTGTTCCTGTTTTTATCGCAAGTGCTGTAAAACGCTCACACCCGCTGCCTGTAACGTTGGTTAATGGCATATCGTCAGGACTGTTTTTCGCCGGTGCTGTAAAATAGAAACTTTCACCGCCGTGCACTGTTGCAGTACCGCCAGTCTGATCTGCATTTCCATTGATATAAATAGTTACATTGTCTGCAAGAGGAATGTTGATCGTAGAGCTCGAATTCCCCTCAAATGTCACAGTATTTGTAATCTGCTGTTTTGTACTTTTATCATACAATGCTGAAAAACTTGATATTATGCCATCTTGTTCACTAGGACTGAATTTTGGCTCTACAATATCAGGAAGATTTATAATGTTTCTGTAAATATTCATGATATTAGTACCATAGTTTCCGCCAAAGGCAGCGTTAAATCCTGCTTCACTGAATCCGTTCCAGTCTCCGCTGTAAGCACCGCTTAAGAAGATATGTGTAAGCAGATATGCAACATCTTCACTTGTCAGATAACTGTCATTAGGACAGATGCTTAATTTAAGATAGTCATATCCAACCTTTCCCTGAGCATTCGGATCACCCTGTCCCCAGGTTTTTAAAACATCACCCGGTCCTCCAAAACCGTAATACATCAGCTTTCTTACAGCTTCATTATTTTCAATTACATCAGCTGCATAATTGCCGTTTCCAGGTGTTTTCTTGCTTGATTCAAGGCAGTATGCCCACTTACCGTTATACTTGGTTGAATATGTACTCCAGCTGCTTAGGCCTGGTACTTTATTTCCCCACCATTCCGGATATTTTATTTTTTTAACTTTTGTAAATTCATGCGGAACAGTATTGTCCCATGCTTCTATATTACTGATCTGTGCAAACGACATTGAAAAGATCATCGTTAAAACAAACAGAATTTTAGAAATTTTTGAAACAGCTTTTTTCATCTGTTTTTCCTCCTTATCTTTTTATGATTTCATTAATACAGATGATGCAAGTTACGGCCAAAGGGATTATTTCCTATACTGTATTTAATTGTTTCAGCCAGCCAGCATCATAATACTTCTTTAATTCAGGTCTTACTCTCAGCCGCAGTGAGATACCCTAAAAACAAATAGACAGTCTTTCGACTGTCTATGGCTTGAATACCCATTTTTCTATTTTCATCTTAACCTCCTGTTTTAGCTTTTTTAATCAGCGGAATAAAAACTATCACTGCCAGTCCAGACATATATAATTCACAATTACTGTTATCACCCGTCTTAGCAGCGGTTACAGGCCAGTGTTTTGGATAAACGACAATATCATATTTCATGCCATTAGTTTCACTGCTTTCCTCATCAAATACAGGAACTGCAATAAGAGCAGGAGAGATATTATCATACTTGTTTATATCTTCAGCAGCAAGCAGATATATCCCGTTCTCCAGATTTTCAAATTTTACATATCCTGAACTGTCTGTATGTTTTATAATACCACTTATTTTTTTAGTCGATGCCTCCCTGAAAATACTCTCTGCAGCTTTTTGCATCTTATCAGCTGTTTCAAGCTCATTCAGATCAATACCGCATGTCTTAAGCTCACCTGTCAGCACATATTTACCATCAGCAGTTTCTCCGGCTTTTATCAGTTTTAAAGCAACATCACTGTTACTGGTTTTATTTCCGCTTTCTTCAAGATATACCGCTATCGAGCCTTTAGTTTTTTTTGTTTCTTCAGTATTTACAGTATTCTTTGAAACAAATCCTACAGAGAATACCAGGATAAATACTACAATGATTATTTTTCGCATCCTCTATCCCCCTTCATCTCTTTTTTTCTAAAAACAAATATACCAACTGCTGAAAAAACAACTGGCAGACTATAAAAAACAAATTCTCGAAATGAGATAATATTCTTTTTTATTTCCTTTTTTACCGATTCTTTATAAGAAATGCGGTAACCAGTAACAACCAGACGATGTGTATTCAATCCATATGGTGTACAGGTTATCAAAGAAACAAGGTCTTTATCATCATGAATAGAGTAATTGACTTTTTCAGGCAGAACAGTTTCAATCCTGCTTATCTTATATGCCATTGTTTCATCAAGTACATTTACATAAAACAGATCACCCGTCTTAAGCTCATCCAGACGCGTAAACAATCGGCTTGACGGCAGTCCTCTATGTCCTGTAATAGCTGCATGGGTATTTTTACCACCCGTTGGAAAAGAACTGTCCTGTATATGGCCGGCTCCGGTACTAAGCACACTGTCACTCGTTCCATGATATATCGGCATGTTGACATTTATACACGGTATCTCTATACTGCCGATCATTCCGTTTCCAATATCAAGAATATCCTCATATTTAAATTCTCTGGAGGCAGGTATTCCCTTTTGATTCATATACAGCTCCATGTTCCATTTTTCAGCATCTTCAATCATGCAGCGCTTATCTTCAGCAGCTGTATCAGTCGTTTTTTCTTTATAAGTAGCTATCTGCCCAGTCTGTGACTTGGATTCAATACAATTGGAAATGACAGGATAGCTTACAAGTGCCAGTCCTGTCATAAAAATCACAATATCCTTTTTTAGAAATTTGAAAAGACTATTCTTTTTCATTTTTCTTCTTTTTAATCAGAACAGCTGCCATAACCGCTGTACCTGCACAGACTAATACTATAGTTGCAGCAGAACCGGTAGCAGGCAGTTTAGACCCGACTTTGTTTACTACTTTTATATTAAATGTACCCGTATCTACATTTGTTGATAGAGATTTCTCATACTCACTGTGTACCCCTGTATAAAACTCTTTAAATTTAGCTGTTGCCTCTAAACTTCTTAATGTTTTATCAGTTGCCCCGTCTCCTTTTATGTATTCTGTTCTGTTGTCTGCTCCATAAACAGCCTTTACATCTATTTCGATTGGATCCTTTAATAGTCTGTATCCATCCGGTGCCTTAGTTTCTTTAAGAAAATACACCTGTGAATCAAGGCCAATTATATTAAACGCACCGTTTTCGTCTGAGACTATTTCCACCGCTTCTGAAGGCGATGCACTTCCTGCTACACTGTCCCTGCTGATAACGGTGTATCCATCGCTCTTGGAAGCCTTTTTTACATATACCTCCTGAGTACAGTCTTTATCACTGTATAATTTAAACTTAGCTCCTTCTAGTTTTCTTTCTGGCACCTGATCATTTACTTTGATACCATTCATTCTAAATGTAAAACATACAACTGTATCCCATGGTGTCTCGCCTGTCTGTCCTGCACCATCAGCATCCGGGTTGTTACTGTACTCAAGTTTTACATCATTCTCAAATCCTGGACGCCCTGTATCAAGCTGAGCATCTTCGTTTAAAACAGCATCATATTCAATCAGAATCTTTTGACCATATACTTTTTCAGTTTCCGGTTTGCTCCCTGCTTCATCACTGTAGTAATACCTGTTTATCACTGCTTTTAGATCCATGATCTGAATCTGAAATGTTTCACCGTCATCAATACCTTCAGTAACCACACGATAGTCTGTATCTTTTTGAAGCGTCATGCTTCCTATCTTAACTTTTACACTGTCTGGAACAAAAGTAAGTGCACTGTTCATTTTATCGTGGACTGCATAATAATACGTATCATAACCGTTCATATCAGGTACATATGAATTATACCGGTAGGGAACTGTCTGCCCTATTTCAAAGTCGGCCACATCATTCCATCCATCACTGTTTATCCCGATATTTTTTCTATTGTCATCTTCCTGGATCTGTTTCTGAATAACCGGGAAATCCGACTTTATATCGACTGTCATATCTGGATTAGAAGTGTTTACCATACAAAGCGATGCTGCACTGTGTGTACCCTCAACATTTGTGACTTCGTCAATGAGATACCATCCATAATCGACATCCAGGGTATAGCTTTCTTCAGTGCCTTCTGGAACCGTTACGATCTGCGTAGGTTTATTTCCAAGTCTTACTATTTCATTTCTCAGACTTTCTACAAAATACCTGAAATCAGAATATACTGTTTCATTTTTCTGATTATGATTTACATCATTTGTTACCAGATTATTATTCATAGACTGAATATAATCGATAATTGCATACTCACTGTCTTTCTTTGTTGCATTCTTAAGTGCCTGAGCATACAAAGGATTAATTGTATAATTTATACTTTCCATCCCGGCACTGTTTAGAGCATCAAAGACCTTATACACATTAAACTTCTTTCCTGCAAGAGACTGCACCTTGCCGTTATCTCCGATATGAGCATTTATAGTTATATGTCCCTGCTGTGCAGCACTGACTTTTGAAAAAATATCACCGCTGCCGTTATATACGGATACTGCTGCTGCACTGCTCAATGAAAGAATGCACACAAGTGCTGCCGTTCCTATTTTTCTTAAATTAATCTTCATAATTTTTCTTCTCCCTTTTTTTCTTAATAATATATAAGCATATACAGACCCCTGCTCCAGTCACGATCAGCATCATAGAACTTCCTGTTCCCGGCAGAAGTGACCCGCGCCTGTTTATCACTGTCATACTTCCGGTATACAGTCCGTTTTCTACTGTAAGACTGTTATTTTCATCATCTGTTTTCACTGCTTCATCATTTATATAAAAACTGAATTTCCCATCCTCGCTTCTTAATGAAACCTTTAAAGGATCTTCAATTTTTCTGTATCCCGCAGGCGCCTTTGTCTCAAGAAGGTAATACTCTCCTGCTACTATTCGGTCAAAATTTACTCTTCCATTCTCATCTGTTGTCCCCTTTCCAATCGGATCGGTACAGTCTTTATCCCTGTACAAAGTAAATTCTGCATCTTCCAGTGTTTTGCCGGCATCATTCTTTTTAACAAGTCTTAAGTTCCACAAGTTGATCTCGTTTTTAACAGTAACTGTCAAATCACCATTTTCATCAATAAAAAAAGCACCGCTGCTTTCGGTACTGTTCATATCTGAAACCGATGCATTTCCAAGACTGTCGATTTCAAAATAATATTTAGTTTCATTCAGCTTATAACCTTCAGGAGCCTTTACTTCACAAATATAATACAGCGACGGCTTCAGTCTGCTCAATTCTGCTTCTCCGTTTTTATTACTTACCAGGCTTCCTGCCGTTTTATCAGCAGTAGCATCATAAATTTCAAACTTCGCATCTTTAAGCGCTTCGCCTGTATCTTTATCGACTTTTTTTATTTTGAACCGGTTTGGACGGTCTGTAACATTCAGTTCGCTGCTCACTATATCAGCAGAGTTGTTTTCTGCAGTCAGATTGAACTCAATATCTTTGCCGGTATGATATCCATCAGGCGGCTTCACCTCACTAAGAATATACTGTCCCAGATGAAGACCATTTAACTCACCATACCCGTTTTCATCCGTTGTAAGTGTTCCTGCCAGATCTCCCGCTTTATTTATAACAGTTCCCTGAGGGGAGAGAATATCATTTTTTGCAGTAATGTTATAAACTGCACCTCCCAGTTTTTTTCCTGTCTCTTCATCACTTTTGACAACCGAGACTTTACCCATAATACGGTTGTTAACTGCATTCATTACAGGCGCTTCCGGGGTGTAGGACGTTGTAAAACTTACCTTGTTTTCCTGACTTGCAGTATTGTAGTAAGCATGAATATAGTACTCGCCGTCTTCCGGCATCTGTTTCCATGCCCGCCATACTCCATCACTGTCCTTAGAAAGTTCGAGCCACTGAATGTCATCCTGTCCTCCTGCCACAGACCATGTCGGGAACTTTACAAGCGTTACCGCTTCAGGAACTCCAGACACTTCAAATAAAATATTATGCCTGTCCATCAGCATTGACGAAAATTTAACAGTTACTTCCTGCCCTTCCATCTGAGCATTGAATACCTTCCTTTCCTCAGCATCATAGAGACTGAATTCCTTGATATAACGGCTCGATTCACTGTAACCATCTGGTACAGTTTCTTCTATCCTGAATTTTCCTTCATTTGTATCTGTACGCTGAAGCATACCGCTTTTATATACCTGATTCTGTGCGTCATAGCTCAGAGAAGCAAACTGTTCAAATGTATTTGAATTTTTATTCCACTGCTTCAACTCGAATCCTGCATTAGCCACATTTTCTCCAAAATTATCACTTTTGCTTATTTGTATCTCAGTTCCATGAATCCACTTTATCTGAGTATATAATTTCATAACATCTGGATCCCATACCCACGTTCCTTCAGTCTGATTAGAACCCGAACCAGTTTTTATTGCTAAAGCTGTAAACCTGCCACACTGACTCCCGGTTACGTTAGTCAAAGGCATATCCGACGATCCGTTCAAAGGGGCAGTAAAATAAAAACTCTGTCCTCCATATACAACTGCCGTACCGCCAGTCTGCGTTGCTGTTGTTCCTGCAATATGTATAGTAACATCACTGTTGAGAGGTATATTGACCGTTGCACCATTTCCTGCATCAAATTTAACAGTATTTGTAATTTGAATATTATTTGCTATATCTAAATTAGCAGTAAAACTAGAAATTATTCCATCCTGTGAAGGACTTGGTGTAAATCTTGCATATCCCGGCTCCGGCAACGCAACTATCCTTCTGCATATATTCATTATGTTAGTGCCATATGTTCCTCCAAAAGCAGCATTGAATCCTGACTCACTGAATCCATTCCAGTCCCCGCTGTAGGCACCGCTCAAAAATATATGTGTCAGCAAATATTTAACATCATCATTAGTAAGATAACTGTCATTAGGACATATTGCTGCTTTTAAATCATATCCTGGAGCAAATTCTCCTGTAGCACCGGGACCTCCAAAGCCATAGTACATAAGTTTTCTTACAGCTTCGTTATTTTCAATAACCTCGCCAACATACTGCCCGTTTGGTGGAGTATTCTTACTTGATTCAAGACAGTATGCCCACTGTCCGTTATATTTTGTCGAATATGTACTCCATCCCCTCAAGCCTGGTACTTTTCTTGCCCACCATTCTGGATAGCGAATATTTTTTACTCTGGTAAATTCGTGCGGTATGCTGCTGTCCCATGCCTTTACGCTGATCTGATTACTAAACGACAGGGAAAACATCGTCAGGAGCACCATTACTGTTTTGCACATTACAGAAAACATTGATTTCTTCTTCATAAATACGCTTATCCTTTACTATATTTGCCTTTTATCGTCGTGCTTAGGACTATTTATTATGATGCAAGTTTAAAACATCATTTTACTTCTCTGATATAGGTTTTACATTCAAACACATTGAATAACCATTCAAATAAAAAAGACAATCTTTCGATTGCCTTATCTATGGTTTGAATATCCATTTTAATTTATACATATTTAAATTAATCCAAAACTACTTTTCATACCCACCATAATGATATCTTCCATGTATACCATATTCATTTCCTGTACAGCTAAAGTCATTTTCAAGTTTATTTACTGCATCCCTCGATGAAACAGTTGACTCTGTTCTAAAATGGCACCAATAACATTCAGCCCAGTAAACCCATACTTTCGGCGGTTGAACCGGTTTATTTTCACTGCTTCCACCTGTATTTCCACCTGTGCTTCCGCCCGTTGATCCTCCAGTATTTCCGCCTGATGACGAACCACCTGAGCTTGAACCACCGCTGTTTCCTCCGGTTGATCCTCCACCTGAAGGCTTATTACTACCGCCTGTGTTTCCTCCAGTCGTTCCGCTGTTCCCTCCTGCTGTTCCTGACGAATTAGAAGAACCTGTTCCGCCTGACGATCCTGAACCGCTGCTTACTACCTTATTCCCTCCGGCATCTGTTTTCTTCTTAACTGTATTCTTTATACTCTTTGTCCCATCTGGATTAGTAACTTCTTCCTGTACTACCACCTCATCAGAAGCTACTGCCGGCGATGTAGTAACAGTTACTTTTACATCTTTTTCAGTTTTGTTTTCATATTTGTCCTGAATAGACACTTTTAATGTATATTCACCTGGCACATTTGCATCTATACCTGAAAGATCAAATGTATAATCACTTATTTCAGAAAAATCAGTAACTGGCAACAGTGATTTAAAATCAAAAGTATTTAAATCCGTTCCCTGCAGGATTTCTATGTTTTCAGGTGCTGTCAAGGATGGGGCTTTAGTATCCTTTACCTCTACCTTTTGTTTAAAAGTATCCCCGTAATATTTTAACTCAATGGTATATTTTCCAACAGCCGGATATTCTTTTTCTTCTACACCTGTGACATTGCCTGCTTCATCCTTGATTTCAACCTTTTCATTTTTTAAATCCGAAGTAATTTTTGTGTTATGCTGCAGAGTATGAACATCTTCTTTATCAAGTCCATTCGTTTTGACCAGATTTTCAAATTTTGGTTCATATTTTTCACCATATTCAACAGTAATCGTCTTACTGTTCTTTAATAAAAGCTCCGGCGCTGTATCTCTAAGTGCCCAGTAAGTACCACCCCCAACAGCTGCAATAATAACCGCTGCAGTTACACCTGCAGCAATTTTTTTATTTTTTGTATCCAAGTATTTTTCAATAACCTTCATTTTACCTCATTCTCCTTATCCCTAATTTTATTATATATATCTATTTAATTTTTTTCAATCTGCTTAGACAGTATAGAAACTCTAATACCTCTATATTATTTGATTTCAATACTATGAATTTTTAGAAAATAATAATTATTAGCTGTATATATCAATCCGCCGAGATGGGGAGTTCTCTACTGTTTATTTACAGGCGGATTAATTACAACAAAAAATGTACCAGTGACTGGTACATTACTTCATATATTCTGTTTAGGAACATCTCTGTTTCCTGTATACTTCTGTATGATACCATATTATCACTTTTTTTAGTCATTGTAAATGCCAACTTTGTGCCACTTTTTTGCCACCTTTTGTGCCAACTTTGTGCCAACTCATTATTATTTTCATAAATTTTATCATTATATTAGTTGTTTTCCTAAATTTTTTCTCATTTTATAAATTTATACCAATGAATTTTCACCCCTTGACAAGCTTATTTTTTTGAACTTTTTTGAAATTTTTTTAATATATTTTTCTTGTTAAAATCCGTTTTTTAGGTCTTTAAAGTTTTTTTGCAATAAATCTTTCATTCTGCAAAATTTTTATCTGTTTAAACGTACTGCTGTCTTTTCAAATACACATCCTGAGTATAATAGTTTTTTGTATATTTGTCGTAATGATACAGTACCAGTTTTATGTCATACAGGCTGCAGAAATTTATCACTTCTACAAGCGCCACTGTCAGTCCTGTTACATAGACGTCCAGTTCAATATCTCTATATTCACGAATCCCATGTCTCTTCATTAATGCATCGACTGCCTTTTTAATTGACATTTGCATATAGTACATATTCTTAACATCTCTAAGCTCTTTATTGAAAATACATCCTTCTATATCTTCAAATTTATGTCTTCCTTTAAACAGCTCAACAGCTATTCTTTCCATTCCTTTCACCTCAACTTTAACATTTGTACCAGTCACTGGTACATTTTTATACTAAGTATCCATTAACCTGGATCTTCTTTTCGTATTTCTCAAGTAATTCAATAGACTCATCTAACAGAGCAGCTAATTCTTTCAGTATGTACCCTGATTATTTGTTATCTCACTCTTGATCACGTCATCTAAATATTCAACTTCTTCAATTTCCATGACATCTGTAACCCCCAGTATTGTTTCAACAAAGATACACCCGTAATTGTACAGATGACACTTTACAAGTGTATCGTTATAACCGTTTCTCAACGAGGGAGTGTTTACATATTCTTCATAACTTATTGCCTTTATTGTATTGCACATTTTTACTGTCTCCTTTGCAAGTTTAAATTCAAATCATCATCATATTATTAATAATTATCCAATTAAAATATACACTTATACGCTGTTGCAAAACCGCTTAACAGACTCAGCATAGTAAATACAAGAATTTTTGATTCCAACCTAATATCACCCACTCCCTTCATCTTGCTAATAACTACTAAAAAAACAATCAATCGATTTGTCAGAACTATCGCAATCAATACGGCCAGATCGTCATTCCAGTCATCTCTATATTTTCCTTGCTTTCTTTATGTACCAGTCACTGGTACATTCTTCCTTTGTTAATTTACTCACCTTTCTTTTTTATCCGCTATTAAAATAGATTTCTTATATTGCTGCACTCTTTAATCATAACAATCATTTCATTTGCTTTTTCTTCTACTGTGTTACAAAATCCACCAACTGCTTTTTCCTTATCTATGTCAGCTTGGAATATATATTCTTCGCTACTTGTACAATAAGGCATCAAATAATTAATTGTACATACATTATCAGATACTGTGATATTTGTAATTTCTATTTCTTCATTTTTCAATGGTTTGAATACTTTTTTCCAATACTTCTCTAACTTTTTATCTGGTGAAATAGTATTACTGTTTTGTGGATCATCATTTTTACCAGGTTTAACTCCAATACTCATCAAATGTGATTCTAAATCATTTTCAGACCATTCAATAATCTTAAAATTATATACATCAGCATTTTTTCCATAAACAACTTTATTTTTTAAGTTACTAAGATGCTTTTCTGCACCTTTTAGTGTTTTAAAAATTTTCGGCTTTTGCATATTAATGTCGCAGCTTGGATAAAGATAACATCCATCCATATCACTATATGTTCCTGCATAAATATCCCTATCATATTTGATTACATACATTTTCATTCCACCTCTTTTTCTAACTATCTTCTAAAACACTTTTTAGTATCGAACGCACATAGTAATACGCATTCTCACGCTCTTTATTCTTTTCTTTTGCATAGCCATATCCATGATCTATATATTTTCCATTACCTCTTAAAAAAAGCTCGCCGTCTGTATAAAAGAAATATCTGAATGAAAATCTAAATTGCTTATAATCAATTTGAATCCTACCTAAATCAATATATGATATACTTGCCTTAATATCGGAATCCACCTTATTAATTTCACTTTGTACATGACCCTCTATTAATTCTTCATATTTCTTTTCATAGTGTCTTAGTTCCGCTTTTAACTTTTCAATTTTATTCATTTTCTTCACCATTCCATCTTATAACTAGTAAGATCATCACTGACCAAAACTAAAGCCGCATTTATTACAGTTCCACCACAAGTGATTATTATAGTAATTTCTGACATAGTGTACTTTACCACCGCAGTTACATAGAACAGTTCCTTCACGGCCAGCTTCAGGTATCTGTTCATTAACAAATATTATTTTTTCTACGAATATATTTAATTCATATTCTCCAAAGTTTCCCGACTTTATTGTATTGCCCATACTTTTACCCTTTGCAATTTAAACTCTACCAGATTATTTTTCTAATTATTTCAGTCACTTCCATTAAAACATATATAACTGCACAGCAACTTAACAGACTGAGTATAGCAAATGCAAGCATTTTTAATCCCTGTTTGATATTATCCGCTTCCTCCATCTTATTCATAAACACTGAAAAGCCAGTCATTCCAAATATAAAAGTCGACACGGCAACACCGACCAGAACCGCTTCAATAATCATAATCATTTTTATCCCTTCCTTTTTATAAACTGTTTTACTCATTCTGTACTGTTTAACTATATTTTCATTTTTAATTTAACTTCTTCATTATAATTTTTCTATCAAGACGTTGAAACGAAGTAATATTACTACTATAATAGAATTATATTTTTGAAAGGTGGATTTTATTTAATGTTTGAAATTTTTTTTGCACCTATTGTTGCTTTTTTAATTGATTTTGTTGGAAACTCAATCCTTAACAAATTTCTTAAAAAGAAAGTCAGTGAAAAAGAAGCAGTAAAAACAAGATATCAGCAGATAACTCGCAAATCAGTTACACAAAATAATACAAATGGTAATTTAAGTAACCAACTAGTAAAAAATAATTCATTTTCCAATAACGGTAATGTGACTTTAAATCTCACAAACAAACAGTACAAAACAACATACAACCACTATTATTCTCGTACTACTTCTTCAGGAAATGACTCTTTTTCAAGCCTGTTGTTATTCATAATTACGGTCATCGCCATAACTATTATTATCGCACTTATTTTTCTGTTTTTTAGAAAAGTATGTCAAAACTATGATCTTGTTTTATTAATTTTTACTGGTGCTTTGTTAGTTTTGCATAAAGTTTTTTTTGTACGATCAATCAGACAAGATAAATCGTTATATTTGCAAAAAGATAAATATTTACTTTTTTCTTTTCTTATTTTAATTTTATCTTCAATATACATGACACATTTCTTTATGCCTGATGCTTACTGGAACACTGTAACATTAGCAGTACAGAATGTACCTGATGATTTCTTTTCAATTTTGAAAGATCCAAGTTTCTTTTCCAATTTAGGTATACCACAAAATTTCATTTATGCTTACGTTCTTATAAATATCGGCCAGATACTTTTGGCTGTAATTCCTTTAATCGACATAATCTTTGCATCGCGCAAGAAAAAGTTACTACTGGTATCTGCAAATAGTTCTGTATACAGTTGGGGGTTGATTATATTTATTGCATTTTTTATAATTTTTCCAAATTATCTATTTTCTTATATGTAATAACAGTAATCTTATATAAAGTATATAAGAAATCACAGCATTATTTAGACTGTTTAATTTTACTAATAATAAACTTCAGAATGTACCAGTGACTGGTACATTTTTATTCATGCTTTTTCAGTTATGGCTGTTCAGAACAAAAACAGATAATAACCAAGTGCAGCAAAAAGTGAAAGTAAAATTGCGTCGCAAACTCCTATAAACATTACTGTGGAAAGAGAATATTTATGCCCATCAACTGACATAGCTTCCCATAAATCTCTGATAAAAATTACTATCCTTGCAATTTTATTACTGCAACTGTCCGAATGATGAATATGTTTGAAATAAGATCCTATTTCATATACTGCATCTTCTATCCATCTGTATATAGGATATAGACAAACTGCTAAACATACTGCTATATAAATAATTTTTAATATTTCTTTCATATCTTTACTTCTCCCCTATGATATTTATTTTTAGTTATGCCTAATTACTATCTCATCTATGTTTACCTCTAATGCATCTGCAATAGCTATTACAGTAGATATTGTTGGCTCTTTTATTTCTCCATTTAATATTTTTTTTAAATTTGTACGATCATAATTTGTCATTTTTGATAATTTATATACTGTTATATTTTTTTCTTTCATAAGTTCAATTATTTTCATCGTATTCATAAATTTATCCAAGGGATCAATAATAATTTTCCCATTTTCTTTAGCCCACTTTTCAAACTCAGCTCTATCAATTATCGTCTTTTCGCCATGTCCTTCAGATTTAAACAATATATCTTTTTTATATAATTTTTTTCTACTGTCTGCATCATCATAAATCTTGTCTTTGTTTTCGTTCATAATTTTCACCTCTTCCTTTGTACCAGTCACTGGTACATTTATTATTTAAGCCAGTAACATTTTATTTCATTGAACACCTGCGTTTTAAAGTGCCCTAACGCTCTTTCTCTAAAATAAAAAACGAACAAGTAACCCACTAATTCCTGTACAACAGCATCTATAGAATTCCAGGAACATCCTATTTTTGTAGTTCCTATTCTTAATATTTCTGTTTGCCCTTTATCGCTAACAATATAATCATAATCTTCTATTCCAAATGCCTCACATATCGGCTTAATTTTTTTTAATACTTCCGCACGTTTTTCTTGAAGATATTTCAAGTAATCACTCATTTTTCGTTCACCCCGCCCTTTTCTGTCTCAAACCAATATTCAACATCCTCATCAGTATGTTCCTCACAGTATCTTTCTGCTTCACTTTTTGTATAAAATACAATATCTGTTTCTATTGGCTCCGATATTGCAACCTTCTTTTCACATGGGATTTCATAATAATCAGTCATATCAGGATTATAGACAGTTTTAGTCCCTATATATGTACCATAACATTGATACCAGATTATATAGTTGTTTTTCACAACACCTATTCCATTTTTTTCTAAATATTTTTCATAGTCTGAATTAAATTTATCCATTTCCTCTCCTCCCCTCAAAAACTTTTCTCTTTCTGCAGTACAGTGAATACAGACCATTATTTTTTACTTTTAAGACACTGTATCCGCTCCCCTTTAATTCTTCATATAGAATCCGCACCCGTTCTTCGGTCAAATCACGTTGATAAAGAAAATATTTCCTTTTTATAAGACTATCCGTTGGCTTGCCACCTGAAGCTTCTTTTGGTTCGCTAAATGTACCAGTCACTGGTACATTTAGCTCTTCAGAGTAATAGTTTCTTTCTTCTTTCTCTTCAAATACAAGTTCCGTAAATTTTTCTCCGCGCTGATATTTAAGTAAAATAGGTAATATATCAGCCATTACTTCCTTATTATCTGCATCTAGATAACCTCCGACAACTGACCTGCAGATTATTGCGCCATCGTTATCAGTAATTACAGTGCTGTACTGATAATTCTGTATAATGAATTTTGCGATATTCTCTGCCGTACCTTTAAAATAATATTTTTTATCCTGGAACTCAGTGATGTGCCCCAGATACACACGTTCTTCTCTCATGCTTTATCCTCGCCTTCATACACTTCGACGTTCAGTAAAAGAGCCATATTAAACAATGCTTTAGAGGCAAGACGAGCTCGTGATCGCGGACTCTTGTTCAACATTTCATCGATTTCAATATTTCTTAAAAACTTCACATATTTATAATAGATATATTCAAGCTCATCTTTATCACTCAGCTTGGATATCGCTTTAAGAACTTTTTGAATATATTCAAGCTGACGATCCCGCCTGTCTATTTTATTAATTTCCTTTGCATCGTAATTCAGACAGTTTATAATGCTTATAACAGAATCATTTCCTGTACCGCTGCCTATTTCATAAATATCCTTGAATTCGTGCAGTTTATACAGATCACTGAAATGCTCCATTTCATGCCTGGCAGCCTGAATACTTTTATTTTTATCCAAAAGATCTATATAACTCATTACAATCCCCCCTCTACTATATCTTTTCTATTTATACACCTGCTGATTCTTTAAGCTCTGTTATTAGTTTTATCATTTCCTCAAGCATGATCTGTTCTTTTTTCCACTCAACACCGTTTATCTTATTTTTCAGCAGATATAGGTTTGTTTGGATTTCAATAACTAATTCTGACACTGAATAATGAGTAACACTTTTATCAGTTTTCTCCGGCTTGCTATACGGTTCGTCGATATCATCGTCATCATCATCTGTATCGTCAAAATCGTCACAATTAATATCATCTTCACCGTACTCTTCGTAATCTTCATTTTCACCTTCATCTGAAGTATCTTCTTCTAAAGACAGTGTTTCTTTATAATCTTTTATAGTTGTTAAAGATATATCGCCCGCATTATCTTCAACAAACTTCATCTGATTTTCATCATCCATTTCCGAAATTTCCAGTGCTTCATTTAAAGTAATTTCATCATTCTTTACAAGTTCCTTTACCGGTTCAACTGCATTGTTGATAATTTTTTCATAATTACCGACCTGTGTCTTTCCCAGACCAGTATCTCTGGCAATTAATTCCTGTACTCTCCCCGGCATTTTTTCACCGCGTTCTTTTTTTATACGGTAGACTTCCTTAAGGTCTTCTATTGCAGTAAGCATTTCGCCTGGTGTATAAGGCTTCCCGTTTATATTGTTCAAGTGAAGACGTCTCACGGCATCCACATCATCATAGCTTTTTACTTTTGCGGGAATGTATTCATATGTAGAATCACCCTTATTAATGTTATGACAAATTGCCAGATACCGTCTGTGTCCTGCAACTATTTCATACTTATGATCCTCATCGTCGATTTTTCTTAATACCAGATTATGATCTAAGCCGTCTTCAGCAATATCTTCTGCAAGTTCTTCAATATCACCAGTATCCCTGTTTTTTGGTGCAGATCTTATATCTTTGTAATAAATATACTGAATATCATCTTTGTTCTTCTTTTTAGTTTTTACTCCTTCAAATGCTCCTAAAATACTGCTTGCCATATTAATCTGCCTCCCTTACAATTTCATTGGCCAGTTTTTCATAATCCCTGGTTACCGAAGCTCTGCGATATCTTTTGGCCAGTGGCTGCTGCTTCATTCTTGCCCTCTTCACCGCATATCGATGAAATCTTATTTTTGTATCGAACACAAGATCATCCAGATTATCATCGAGTACTTTTACATCATCTGCTGTACTTTTTAGATCATTGACCTGTGTAAATAAGATCTTGTATTTTATGTCATAATCACAGAGTTCTTCAAGTTCATTTATCGTTGTTGACATCCCGTCAAGGGAATCCGGTTCAACCACAGTTGGAATTACTGCCATATCTGTGGCAAATAGAATTTCTGCGGTCAGTTTATTAAAATAAGGTGATGTATCATTAATAATAAAATCATAATCTCTTAAAATCAGATTCATCTGATCTGTTATCACATGATCTGCTATTTCTTCAGATGCCAGAAACTGATTGCCGGGCAGTATATCCATATCATACCGTGTCTTATAGATGCATCTTCTTACATCAGTTCCTCTCATCATATCAATAACTGTTTTCCTGTAATTTCGTTTGGACAGTCCTTTTGTAGTATTGCACTGCGGATCATAATCTACTAACAGCACTTTATAACCTTTTTTAGCAAGTGAGTAGCCAAGGTTTTTTGTAGTTGTTGTTTTCCCGCATCCGCCTTTGCGGTTAACGATTGTTATAATTTTTGCCATTTTTTCTTTCCTCCATTTTGTACCAGTCACTGGTACATTTTTATTTCATTATTTTTTTGATAAGATATACATTCACTGTAGATGCAAACGAAATTATCAGGGCATATGTTGTTATATTTTCAAGATTTGCAGCATTCCCGCTTATTGCATACGCTGCAATAGATACTGCAATCATTGCTGTATCTATAATCAGTGCTGCTGTTAAAATAAACAGAAATATATATGCCGGGAAATTGGAATTAATTATTTTTCTAATGTACTCTCCTGTTTTTTTCACTTTTCTACCTCCATGTATTTTCCTTCAGTTCCAATCCAAAAGTTCTGATCATAAATTCATTGACAGCGTCTTTCACACTATCTATCGCTTTTTCAATCTTTTCTTTAGAAAGCAGATTGAAATTCAGATATCTAAGATCATCAGAACTGCACCCTCTGCTCCTTAGTCTCATATAGTCTAATCTTAGATCCCTTATGTTTTTCCCCTGACAGAAGTAGTACTTAAAATAAAGTTTTAGGATTTCCTCTGAAGTTAGATCATCATTGGCCAGTCGCAGCAGGAAATCTGCACTGATTAATCTTCCTGATTCATTCATTTTCTCACCCCTTTTCCTGTGTCTATATGCCTCTGTTCTGCAGTTTCAGAACAGATAAAAGCCCAATAATCACCGGCTCCTTGTTCTCGGCATTTATAACTGCAGCCAGTCTGTTCCTGATATTCTGCTGATTATATCTAAATACTTTTTTCTCTTTTTTATAGGCTTTTAATCTGCTCACTGAATTTTCAACTGCCTGTATCATATTGTCCGAAATTTGATAATTTTTAAGGTGTGTAAGGTTTCTGATCAGCCATGTAATATTGTCAGAAATCATACTGTTGCTCTTTGAATCAGTCCGTTTCTCTATACGCCTGCAGCTGTATATAAATTCTACAGCATACCAGTGCTGTATCTTTGCCATACACGCATCCCTGAACAGTTTCACGGTTTCTTTATATTTTTCTGTATTCTGGTTGATCGATGCAGTTGGCGAAAGATTGATCTTGTAACTGTTTTTTGTATTTGCTTTCATCGTCTTATAGCTGTTTATGTGATCAAGACTGTACCATATGCTGTCGAATCGCTTCTGAGCCTCTTCCTTATCAAGCACTGCCCCTCTTAAAGCTAATATCTGCTGTATTTTCCAGAGTTCGCTATTAATATCACTGATTGCATCGTTATACATCTGTGTATTAACTGTTCGCACATCGCTGAAACCATAGCTTCTTTTTGCATACTTTAATGTACGTATATTCCGGTATCCGCTGAAAATCTTAGAAAGAGCCGTTGATGCCTTAAAGCAGAGACGAAGTCTGAAATTATTAAAGTTGGCTTTTTTCACTGCTGCATCATCACTGCTGTTATAATTGAAATATCTTGTTTTCTTGGGAGATATCAGAATTTTTTTCTTTACCGGACATCCGTTTTCATCGGTTCTGACTGCCCCCTTTTTGCATCTGCAGACTGCCTCAGGATCATCTTTACTGCATGTTCTGCCGGTGATTTTATTTATAAACATAGTACGGGCATAGACTTCTTCAATTTCCCGTTCACGTATGTAAAGCTCACGTTCAAAAGCAATAACATCAACGTAGTGTCCTTTACCTCTTCTTACAAACTTATAAGCAAACAGCAGTCTTTTATAATGCAGACTTATTTCAAACATGAATTTTTTTATAAACTCATGCTGATCATTTTTTGACAGATCCTTTGGATACATCACCTGTAAATAAACACAGTAGTTTTTACTTCTGGAAACAGTATCTTCATAAGCCACAAGTCTGTTGACTGCAGCTTCAAGATTAGAAGAATTTGAATAGCAGTCTTCTTTTATAAATGTATAAATAAACTTTTTATCTTTGATCGTGGTGTATTTAACGAACTTGCCGTTGTTGTATAGTTTTTCCTGATTTACCATTTTCTCTGCAGTAGGCATGTCTAATCTCCTCGTCTAAATTAACATTAAAGGGACTTTAATGATTTTTATTTTATCTATTTGCCGGTTTTGACTTGAAAACGCGGCCAAAAATTGATAGAATTTTTTTAGAAACAGACAGGGTGACACACTGGGTGGCACACTGGGTGATACACTGGGTGATACACTGGGTGATACACTGGGTGATACACTGG
>ERZ1036460.173-NODE-173-length-38584-cov-4.804796_pt1 | contig 38584 bp, 55 predicted proteins | sample MGYA00514229_ERZ1036460 | MGnify/ENA primary metagenome ERZ1036460 (study PRJEB33795, sample SAMN09464921) | human gut metagenome | host: Homo sapiens | place: USA: Stanford, California | collected 2016-08 | study: EMG produced TPA metagenomics assembly of the...
AACAAAGCACGTAAAATAGGAGGGCTGTGGATAAAACTACGGAAACTCAAGCATTATTTATATGGAAAAAATCCCTGAAATCTGTTATAATATGTTTTGTTGAGTGAAAGGAAACATGTAAATTTTTCAAAAAAAGAATGGTAATGAAGATTATGGATGGTAAATTCAAATTAAAAGGTCATCTGAAACATCTGACAAGATGGCCCCTGTATCTGACCGCTCTTCTGATTATCCTGAACATAGTGGTTTATGCGATAGATGTAAAGGCCGGAGTGGTTGTTACAGTGGGAGCGCTGATCTATCTGGCCTGCGCTGTAGGTATTTTCTGTTACCACAGACCTCAGATGTTTAACGATCTTGTGGCCTTTGCAAGTCAGTATGAATTCCTTGAAAAGAGAGTTCTGGAAGAGCTTGCTCTGCCATATGCGATCATGGATATGCAGGGGAGAATGATCTGGTGCAACAAGGTATTTGCGCAGCTTACAGGAAAAGATCAGTTCTACAGAAAAAATATTAATACGATTTTTCCGGATATTACGCCGGACAAGCTTCCGGTTCCGGAAGAAAAAGAGATATCCGAGATCAGTACACAGGTTGGTGACTGTATATACAGGATTTCCATGCAGCGTGTCCTGTTAGGCGAGGCAATGGTTCATTCAGAAGTTCTGGAGGGACTTTCCGAGAATACAAGCCTGATTGCCATGTATCTGTATGATGAGACAGAACTGAAAGATTATATTAAAGCAAACGAGGACAACAAGCTTGTAGTTGCTCTGGCATATCTGGATAATTACGAAGAAGCACTTGAGAGTGTGGAAGATGTAAGGCGTTCTCTTCTGATTGCTTTAATTGACAGAAAGATCACAAAGTATTTTTCAAATTATGATGGCCTGGTGCGTAAGCTTGAAAAGGACAAATATTTCCTGATCATGCGTCAGAGTTCTCTGGAAGCCCTAAAAGAGCAGAAATTTCATATTCTGGAGGAAGTTAAGACTGTCAATATAGGAAATGAAATGACAGTCACTCTCAGTATTGGAATTGGTCTTAATGCAGCTACGTATCTTCAGAATTATGAGTACTGCCGGATTGCCATTGAAATGGCTCTGGGACGGGGCGGCGATCAGGTAGTCATCAAAAACGGAGACAGCATCACCTACTATGGCGGCAAAGCTCAGCAGATGGAAAAGACAACACGCGTCAAAGCCCGTGTAAAGGCGCAGGCGCTGAAGGAGTTTATGAGTACCAAGGAACGAGTGGTCGTTATGGGGCATAAGATCACTGATGTGGATGCGCTGGGAGCTGCCATTGGTATTTACCGTGCGGGAAAAACTCTGGGCAAACCGGTGCACATTGTAGTAAATGATCCGTCTACTTCTATCAGACCTCTGATGGCAGGTTACCTGAATAATCCGGATTATGAGCCTTCTATGTTCATTGACAAAAATCAGGCTATGGAGCTTGTGGATAATAATACGGTAGTGGTAGTGGTGGATACCAACAAGCCCAGCTATACAGAATGTCAGGAGCTTCTGTATATGACAAAAACAATTGTTGTGCTGGATCACCACCGCAGAGGCAATGAAATTATTCAGAATGCAGTGCTTTCCTATGTGGAACCCTACGCTTCCTCTACCTGTGAAATGGTGGCAGAGATCCTTCAGTATTTTTCTGATGATCTGAGACTGAGAAATATAGAGGCAGACTGTATTTATGCGGGAATTATGATCGACACCAATAATTTTATTACCAGAGCTGGCGTGCGGACTTTCGAAGCGGCAGCCTTTCTGAGAAGAAGCGGCGCAGATATGACAAGAGTGCGCAAGCTTCTCAGAGATAATATTGATTCATATAAGGCACGGGCAGAGGCAGTTCGTACCGCAAGCATTTATAAAGACTGCTTTGCCATTGCCAAGTGTCCCAGCGAGGGCCTGGAAAGTCCTACAGTAGTGGGCGCTCAGGCGGCAAACGAGCTTTTGAATATTGCCGGTGTAAAAGCATCTTTTGTGCTGACGCCGTATAATAATGAGGTGTATATCAGCGCCAGAGCCATTGATGAAGTGAATGTACAGGTGCTGATGGAAAAAATGGGCGGCGGAGGTCATCTGAATATTGCAGGTGCACAGGTGAAGAAACCAATGCCTGAGGTTGAAGAGATGCTGAAGAACATTATTGACGAAATGTATCAGGAGGAAAAGGAAACAAAATGAAAGTAATTTTATTAGAAGATGTAAAATCTCTTGGAAAAAAAGGTCAGATTGTAAATGTCAGTGACGGCTATGCCAGAAATATGATTCTGCCAAAGAAACTGGGCGTTGAGGCAACACCGAAAAATCTCAATGACCTGAAGCTTCAGAAGGCAAATGAAGAAAAAGTAGCACAGGAAAATCTGGAGGCTGCTCAGGCATTTGCAAAGGATCTGGAAACAAAAGAAGTAATTCTTACGCTGAAAGTAGGAGAAGGCGGAAGAACCTTTGGTTCTGTTTCAGCAAAAGAAATTTCCGAGGCTGCAAAGTCTCAGCTGAATCTGGACATTGATAAAAAGAAACTTCAGCTTGACGGTCCGATCCGCAATCTGGGTGTGACTCAGGTCGGTGTGAAACTGCATCCGAAGGTAACCGGAAGTCTTAAGGTCTGGATCAAAGAAGCATAAAACGGAGGAGCCCGCAGTATGGAAGAAGCACTGGTCAGGAGAATACTTCCCCACAGCATTGAAGCAGAACAGTCTGTGATCGGCTCCATGCTCATGGACAGGGATGCGATCCTTGTTGCGTCTGAAATTCTTACAAGCGATGATTTTTATCAGAATCAGTACGGTATTATTTTTGACGCTATGGTAGAGCTGTGCAATGAAGGACAGCCGGTTGATCTGATTACTCTTCAGAACAGACTGAAAGAAAAGGACCTTCCTCCGGATATCAGCAGTATGGAATATGTCAGAGAGCTTCTGGAAGCAGTTCCTACTTCTGCAAATATAAAATATTATGCAAATATTGTAAGTGAAAAAGCTCTTCTTCGTCGTCTCATTAAGACTACGGAGGAGGTGGCGAACAGCTGTTATCTGGAAAAGGAAAATACAGAAACCCTTCTGGAAGAGGCAGAAAAAAAACTTTTCAGTATTTTACAGAGAAGTATTGGCGGCGATTATGTACCGATTCAGCAGGTGGTTCTGAATGCCATTAATAATATTGAAAAAGCTTCCAAGCTGAAGGGAAGCGTTACCGGAATTCCTACAGGCTTTGTTGACCTGGATTACAAAACTTCGGGTATGCATCCTTCAGATCTTGTCCTGATCGCGGCCCGACCCTCTATGGGAAAGACCGCTTTTGTACTGAATATCGCGCAGTATATGGCATTTCGTAAAAATGTTACTGTGGCGATCTTCAGTCTGGAAATGTCAAAGGAGCAGCTTGTAAACCGACTGCTGGCAATGGAGTCCCATGTGGATTCCCAGAACATGAGAACCGGTAATCTGAAAGACGAGGACTGGACAAAGCTGGTAGAGGGCGCGGATATTATTGGCCGTTCCAATTTGATCATTGACGATACGCCGGGTATCAGCATTGCGGAAATGCGATCCAAATGCAGGAAGTACAAGCTGGAGCACAATCTCGGAATTATCATGATCGACTATCTGCAGCTGATGAGCGGAAGTGGAAAAAGCGATTCTAGACAGCAGGAAATTTCAGATATTTCCCGTTCTCTGAAAGCTCTTGCCCGTGAGCTTGGTGTTCCTGTTATTGCACTGTCACAGTTAAGCCGTGCGGTAGAGCAGAGACCTGATCACAGGCCAATGCTTTCTGACCTTCGAGAATCCGGAGCTATTGAGCAGGATGCGGACGTAGTAATGTTTTTGTACAGAGATGATTATTATCACAAGGATACAGAAAAAAAGGATATTGCCGAGGTCATTATTGCCAAACAGCGTAACGGCCCCATTGGAACCATTGAGCTGGTATGGCTGCCAAGGTATACACAGTTTGTAAATATGAAAAAATAAAGTCGTACAAAAAGAATCTTCCGTATTGGACACCTGTCAGGTGAAATATGGGAGATTTTTTTGCTTATCGGGAAAGTAGTTATTCTGCAGCGACCTTCCCGGTAAATAAAAAACCATTCGCTTTGCTCCGGATATAACTGCTTGAAGATAATACTTTGCAATACAGCCGATACAATTTTATGAAATTCCCATACATACAGGAGCAAATGTGTTACAGAATACAATTAAAAACTATAAATGATCAAATATCAAATTTTACATATTAAAATTTGGAATATGTGGACATAAAAGAAAGGTTAAACTCTATGTGGGCGTTTCGCAAAGACAAATCAGCGAGGAGATTACGCACTTTTTTACATCTGCTTATTTATAGTTTGAATCAAAACTTTTAATAAGCCGTAAAAAGACTGGATAATAACTGCGGATTATTTTACAGCAAAAATTGTCGAACGGTTTTTGTTGAAATACTCATATACTCTGCTATAATTTGAGATGTAGGAGGTGCGGTATGGAGACAAGATATACGGTCAGACAGGCATCAGAAATGACGGGGGTGAAGCCATATGTTATGCGTTACTGGGAGGATGAGCTTGACCTTCATATCCAGAGGAATGAACTTGGCCACCGCTACTACACCAGATATGATATTCAGCTTTTTCTGAATATCAGAGAACTGAAGAAAAGAGGTTTGCAGCTTCGGGCGATTAAGGATCTGATCCCTCAGATTGCCCGCACGGCTCCGGGCTCTTCTGACAGTAAGATACGCCTTTTGGAAGAGGCAGTATCTGTAAATGAGGTGCCGGCAGAGGAAGCTGTATATTCTGTGGAGGTCGGTGCGGCAGAAGAAACCGTAAATCCTAAAATCCTGGAATTCCAGACAATTCTGGAAAGACTGATCACACAGGAGATACAGTCCCAAAATGAAGATGAGGAGAGATATCGTTCTCTTGATCTTGCAATCAGAAGACAGCAGCTTGCCAGACGCGAAGCCGCTGCCGCTTCAGTGGATAAAAAATCAGGAAGAATTCTGAAAATACATAAGAATATATAAAACAAAAAAGAGCCGCAGCGTTTGCTGCAGCTCTTCTTTTCTTTTTCTGTATGTAGTCCGTTGGATTATTCTCCTGGCTGGATAGCCTCTGTAGGACAAACATCTGCACATGTTCCGCAGTCAACGCAAGCGTCTGCATCGATTTCGAAATGATCTGCGCCCTCAGAAATTGCCTCAGATGGGCACTCAGCAGCACAGGATCCGCAGCTTACACATTCGTCTGTAATTACGTATGCCATTATAGTATCCTCCTTTTTTCTCATTAGTACCCCGAAAGGTTCTATAGTGCTATTCTAATATATCTTACAGAGGATTACAAGTATAAAATTATAAACATATTTTTATAATTAGCCCGTTGATTCCGGTTCATTTTTATATTATAATAAATGTGCTATAAACAGCATAACACTGCAGTAAATGATATATATTTTTCTGCATATTATAAAAGGAGGTAACAGAAATGGCACAGGTTTCCAAAGAAACAACAATTGGTGAGCTTCTCAGAATAGATCCCAACTGCGCTGCAATTCTTATGAGAATGGGAATGCACTGCATCGGCTGCCCGTCTTCACAGATGGAGTCTCTGGAAGAGGCTGCTATGGTTCATGGATTCGATGCAGATATCCTTGTTCAGCAGATCAATGATTTTCTTGCTCAATAAGAGAGATATACAGAGGAGCAGAATGAATAATAAAAGGACATTGCATAAAGAGCAATGTCCTTTTATTATTTGTTAAAGCTGTACAAGCTGTTGAAGTGCATTTGCAGAAACCAGTTTTCCATGTTCTTTCAGATATGCTTCTCCCGAGACTGTGAAAGCCTTGCTGCTTCCATATTCAGAAAGGATATTGCATACTCTGTTAAAATCTTCAGGAGAAGTCTCAGACTGATGGAGAACGAGAAGATAAGTTTCATTTTCAGTATTCCGGTACAGAGTATTCTGGCCTGTAAAGAATCCGTTCAGTCCATGAGCCGCAGCAATTACATCATCCAGCCGGGAAAAAACAAACAGACGGATTACATTAACAGCGGGAGTTTCCTGTTCCGGCTTTTCTTCTGCAGATTTTTTATCTTCTGCAGAGTTCTTTTTGGACAGTGTCTTCAGCTTGGACTCACAGAGTTTCTGAAAAAGATCTATGATATTATCTGCACCGTCAAGGGAAAACGGATCTCCCTGCCCCTGATCTTTAAAAGGTGTAAATTTGGAGAAGCGGGTATCCAGTTCTTCAGGATCCTCTACTTTGGTGATAATGAGGATAATACTGTCTGTTGTGACAGGAATTGCCTCGATCATCAGAGGAATATTATCAGCTTCAAATCCGAATTCCAGCTGAGCCTGCTCCATCATATCACGAAAAAGTTTTTTTGCTTTTTCGGAACCGTAAGCAAGTTCGCTGAGACGGATCTGATGAAGTTCCAGGTCTTCACGGGTCAGAGTACAGCGAATCTGGTTTTCGTTAATTTTTTCTATTTTCATAATAATCACATCCTATTCTTTTTATCCTGTCTGTTTACCATGTGCATATGTTCTTATACTCATACATGCAGATGATGTCATTTTTGAAGAGCAGGACATTGTCAATGATTTTATTGGTTTACAGCAAAAAAATGCATATCAACTTAGCATCTATTATATACCACAAATATGGAGAATGTAAAGAAATTCAATTTACCTAAATATAAAATATTTGAAAACAAAATCGAAAATTTTTTATATTTTGCTGAAACCTCTTGCATATGATTAAAAACAAGGTATAATAAAAAACAGAAAAATCATTCTGGATGTAATGGAAGCGCCGGAACATCACAGATAACAGCTTACATATTGACTGATTTCTTTTTTCAAATGTATTGTTGCCATTTTATAGTCATGCAGCATTCCCGCTGCGGCAATCATACAAATTCCACGTATTTTAAAGATAAGGCTTCTTTTATGGACAGAGATTTTTCAGAAACCCACAGGGTGCTTTCAAAAATCCGCGAAAGGAGGGAAGAAGAGAAAATATATCACACAGTACAAAGGAATTTTATGCAAAAGCATGATGATATGCACAGAAGAACGGGAATTCCCCGTCAAAGGCAGTAAATTCCCCTCTCATGCCTGACCAGGCGGAGTATTCCCGAAATATGAAAAAAATATAAAAAGAATGATTTTATAACGCAATCGCACAAAAGTATGATATAATGAAACAGCCTTTTTAACATAAGAGGAAGTTTGTGAAATATATAGTTCTGAACTGAAAGGAAAAAGCAAATGAAAAAGCAGGTAAAAAAACAAATGAAGAAGCAGTATATGCCGGCAGTTATCGTCTGCGTTCTGATTCTTCTGCTTGCTGCAGCAGGAGTTGGAATTCATGTGGTTAAAAAATATATTCCGACAAAAGAGCGCATGGATCTGAACGAATATTACGGCAAGACTGCGGAGGGAGAGTCCGTGATCGTCCTGGGAACAGAGATTATGGAGGAGCGCGCAGTAACATCTGATGATCAGACTTATCTTCCGCTGGAGTTTGTATCAGGCCATTTGAACCAGAGATATTACTGGGACAGTTCAAATCAGCAGATTCTTTATGCAACACCTTCTGAGCTTCAGATGTATCCGGCATCTCAGAACGGAGATGGAGATGTGTGGCTGAAGGATGGAAGTGTATTTTTAAGTCTGCCTTTTGTACAAAAATATACAGACATGGACGTATATATGGGAGAAAATCCTTCCAGAATCATTATACAGAATCAGTTTACCGGGGTAAATGCAGCAACTGCAAAAAAAGATACATATGTCCGTTATCGCGGAGGAATCAAGTCACCGGTTCTCACAGAGGTCAAGAAAGGCGATACTCTGACCTTCATGGAGGAATATGAAGAATGGGTGCAGGTTGCTACAATGGATGGATATATCGGATTTGTGAAAAAGAAAGATGTGTCTTCTCCGGAAGCAAAGGATTTTGAGAGAGACTTTCAGAAGGAAGAGTATCAGCACCTGGCTATGGAAGAACCGGTGAATCTGTCCTGGCATCAGGTGACATCAGAAGAGGCTAATGCATATTTTGCCGATGCAGTGGCAAATGTAAGCGGAGTAAATGTTATTTCTCCTACCTGGTTCTATTTGCAGGATACACAGGGCAATATTGCAGATATATCTTCTGCTGACTATGTAAAACAGGCGCATGATAAAGGAATGAAGGTATGGGGACTGATTGACAACTTTACCGCAGACGTAAGTACAACAGATACTTTGTCTCAGCTTTCTTCACGCCAGAATATTATCAGTCAGCTTATGAGCGCTGCGGAAAAAACAGGTCTTGATGGAATCAATGTGGATTTTGAAACGCTCAGTGAAGATGCGGGACCGCATTTTCTGCAATTTTTAAGAGAATTGTCTATTGAGTGTCATAAGAGAAATCTTGTACTGTCTGTGGATAATCCGGTACCTGAAGATTTTACCAGTCATTATGACAGAGGAGAACAGGGGGAGGTTGTAGATTATGTGATCATCATGGGATATGATGAACATTATGTAGGTTCAGAAGAACCGGGCTCTGTGGCTTCTCTTCCCTGGGTAGAAAAAGGGGTTGTGGATACTCTGGCAGAAGTACCGGCAGAACGGACCATTCTGGCAATCCCATTTTATACAAGACTCTGGAAGACAACCGGAGGAGCCTTGACAAGCGAAGCGATCGGAATGGATCAGGCACAGAATGTAATAAAAGAAAATAAGGCAGAGACTATATGGGACGGCAGTGTTGGGCAGAATACTGCTTCTTATGAAAAAGACGGTTCCAGTTATGAAATATGGATTGAGGATGCACAGTCTATTGCAGAAAAGGTAAAACTCATTCCGAAATACAAACTTGCAGGCGTAGCACAGTGGAAACTTGGATTTGAAAACAGCAGTATCTGGAAGGTGATCAGTGAAAATCTGAAATAACGGACATACATAAAAAAGCGTGGGGAAATTGTTCCCGACGCTTTTTTTCTTATAAAGAGATGGATTATAAAAAGGTCATAATTGGAAGGAGGCCGGTACTTTCGTACCGGCGCGTATGAAAAAGAAAAATATTTGTATAGAAAGCACTGAGCTTTCTACATATCTTACTATAAAACATAAATGTGAAGAAATTGTGATATCAATTTGAAAAAATTATGAAAAACAGTGTTGCTTCTGACATAATATTTTTCAGATGATTTTGAAATGTTTTCTGTCACAGTTACGGAACATTTCCATCCAGGCAAAATATAATTGTTTTTCTGCTTACAGTAAAGTTAAAATTTTTTCCATGTATCCTTAAAGAATAAAAGAAGCAGAGGGAAGATTTCCAGCCGACCGGCAAGCATGTCGAAAATCATAACACTTTTGGACAGATAGGAGAAGGAGCTGAAATTTCCCATTGGTCCTGCAATTTCAAGACCTGGTCCGATATTGTTCAGAGTGGCGGCCACGGCGGTAAAATTCGTGATCAGATCAAAGTTATCCAGTGAAATGATCAGGATGGAGCCACAGAAGATCAGCAGATAAACACTGAGAAAAATATTGGTAGAGCGCAGGGCTTCATGAGAAACTGCCTTATTATCCATCTTCAGTTTTTTTACCGCATTGGGATGAAGGTATAGCTGAAATTCTTTTCGGGCTGCCTTACAGAGAAGAACAACACGGGAAACCTTGATACCTCCGCCTGTACTGCCCGCGCAGGCGCCAACAAACATAAGCAGGACAAGGATCGTTTTGGACAGCGCCGGCCACTGATTGAAATCGGTACTGGAATAACCGGTGGTTGTAATAATAGAACCAACCTGAAATGCCGACTGCTGAAAAGCTTCTGCAAATCCGCTGAACATGTGACGGGTATTCACTGCGATCAGGATTACAGAGGCAAGGATGATCCCAAAATAATACCGTACTTCTTCAAGCTTAAAAGCCTGTTTAAATTTCTTTGTGAGGATCAGGTAGTAGGCGGAAAAATTCACGCCAAATAAAATAATAAAAATAGTTGTTATTACCTGACAATAAGTGCTGTAGCTTGCCATGCTGTCATTTTTGATTCCAAAACCGCCGGTTCCCGCAGAACCGAAAGTAATACAAAGAGAATCAAATACAGGTACGCCGCCAAGCAGTAAGAGAATAATCTGCAGGACAGTCATGCCCAGATAAATGGAGTAAAGGATCTTTGCAGTAGACTGTACTTTTGGTACAAGCTTGCTGACAGAAGGTCCGGGGCTTTCGGCTCTCATCAGATTCATGTGATACCCGCCTGCAAGAGGCAGGAGAGAAAGCAGAAAGACAAGCACTCCCATTCCTCCGATCCAGTGAGTAAAGCTCCTCCAGAAGAGAATTGATTTCGGAAGAATTTCCACATCAGTCAGGATACTGGAGCCGGTAGTGGTAAAACCGGATACAGTTTCAAAAATCGCATCAATGGGATGCGGAATAGAGCCGGAAAGTACAAAAGGAACGGCTCCGGTGATGCTGAGGACTATCCAGCTCAGGGCAACTGCAATACAGCCGTCTTTTATATAAAAAACTTTGTTGCGCGGTCTTTTTCTTGTCAGAGGCAGACCGATGGCAAGACAGATGACAATGGAAACAAGAAAAGCCCCAGGATCATTTTCTCCATAAATAACAGCAGTCAGGCATGGAAGAACCATAAATATTGCCTGAAGATTAAATACCCATCCAACAATATAAAAAATAATACGGTAATTCATGACTGCACCCCTTATTTCTCAAGGATATCGCAGATATTGCGAAGTCCCTTGTGTGTAGTAGCGACAATTACGTGATCTCCTACCTCAACGGTATCATGACCGCGTGGAATCCGTACAGCGCCGTTTCGGGTAAGACAGCAGATCAGAAGATTTTTTTTCAGCTTCAGCTCAGAAAGAGGAACACCTGTTACTGGTGAACTGTCATGAACTGCAAACTCAAGCGCTTCTGCCTGACTGTCCAGAATATGGTAAAGAGTTTCTACATTGCTGCCGATAGTATTCTGCATAGCCCGCACATAGCGGAGAATACTGTCTGAGGTTATGTATTTCGGGTAGATCACGCTCCCAAGATCCAGATCATCAATTACATCTGTATAAGGCAGACGATTTACTTTTGCCACAACCTTTGCACCGGAACTTTTTTTGGCAAACAGAGAGAGAAAGATATTCTCTTCATCGAAATTGGTAAGCGTAACAAAAGATTCGGCAGTTTCCAGACCTTCCTCCAGAAGAAGAGCACGGTCAGTTCCGTCGCCGTTGATAATGGTTGCTTCAGGAAGCTGATCACTGAGAAATTCACAGCGGGCGGGATCCTTTTCTATGATTTTTACATGGATACGGGTATCGATCAGAGTTTTTGCAAGATAATAGGATATCGTTCCCCCACCTATGATCAGAGCATTTTTTACCTGATTTGTGCGGAAACCTATTTTTTTGAAAAACAGGGCCGTATTCTGAGGCGTTGCAATAATAGAAACAAAATCTCCGTCATGTATAACATAGTCTCCACCGGGGATGGTAAGCTCTTCTCTGTTTTCTACAGCGCAGAAGAGAATATCACACCGGAATTTTTCTGTGATCCGGGAAATACTCATTCCATTCAGACCAAATTCGGGAAGAACCTTAAATTTTAAAAGCTCTACTTTGCCTCTGGAAAAAGGATCGATTTTTATTGCAGCCGGAAAACGCAGCAGCCGGGAAATTTCCTGAGCTGCAGCATATTCTGGATTAATGATCATGGAGATACCCAGCTTTTCTTTGATAAATCCGATTTCCTGACTGTAGATCGGATTACGTACCCGGGCGATTGTCTGGCAGGAACCGGTTTTCTGTGCGATCAGGCAGCAAAGAAGATTCAGCTCATCTGATGCGGTAACAGCAATAAGAATATCGGCAGTGCTGATGCCTGCCTCCATTAATGTATTGATGCTGGCTCCGTTTCCCACAATGCCCATTGCATCAATATCCTCAGTAACATCGTTGACAGTTTTTTCTACAGTATCGATAAGCGTCAGGTCAATTTCTTCCTCCTGAAGCTGCTCTGCAAGGGTACGCCCTACTTTTCCGCACCCGACAATTATGATATGCATGGTTTCCTCCATTGTAAAAATATTATATAAGCGTCCTTATTATAGCATTGTAGGAACAGTTTTTAAATAGGAAAAATCTTTTGACTTCAGGGGTTTTCAGAAGATTTTTTGTGTTTTTTCAGGAACGTCGGCAAAAATTAAAAGAAATGAAAGGCGGATTGACAAATACCAGGATTCCCGTGTGTTTTATGGGAGCAATTTATGGTATGATAAAGAGGTATAAGATAAAACACAGGAAACGGGGTGAAAAGTAATGGATATGGAAACAGTAAATGAAACGGTTGAAAAGGTAGATCAGGGACTGGAGGAAATGGGACTTGACGGAGTATCAGATAACATAAAGGAGATTTTAAATTTGAAAGAATATATAGCCGATCAGATTCCTGCAATTGTGGGGTTTGGTCTGAAAGTTGTACTTGCAATTATTGTGTTTTTTGTAGGAAGAAAACTCATACGCTGGGCGGTAAAACTGATGAAACGCTCCATGGAACGTGCGCGGCTGGACGAGGGCGTGGTACAGTTTGCCTGTTCTGCAGGTAAAGCGGTTTTGTATACCATGCTGATTTTTAATATCGCAGTCAGCCTGGGAGTAACGGAATCCTCAGTGGCGGCTCTTTTGGGCACAGCAGGTGTGGCAATAGGTCTTGCTCTTCAGGGGGGACTTGCCAATCTGGCAGGAGGAGTTCTTCTTCTGGTTTTTAAGCCGTTTGTGGTTGGGGATTATATTATTCAGAATCAGCAGAATGGCTGTGAGGGAACAGTGGCAAGGATTGAAATGTGCTATACTACGCTTCTGAGTATTGACAACAAAAAAATCGTGGTGCCTAACGGAACACTTTCAAACAGTACGATCATTAATGTCACTGCAAAAGAGACAAGAAAGCTGGAAATAAAAGTAGGAATTTCTTATGAGTCAAATATTCAGAAGGCAAAAGAAATTCTGGAAAAAATTCTTCTGGAAGATCCGGATACTCAGGGGGACAGAAGTGAAATGGTAGTATTTGTGGATCAGCTTGCAGACAGTGCGGTGATCATGGGACTGCGGGTCTGGGTTCCTACAGATTCCTACTGGTCTGTGAAATGGAGACTCAATGAAAAGATTAAGGAAGAATTTGATGAACAGGGAATTACGATTCCCTATAATCAGATGGATATTCATTTGCACCATGAAAAATGATATAAACAAGGTGATACAGATCGTGCAGATACAATGTAAATTGTAAACTTATTTAATTACAAAGTTGACAATTTGCATTTCCTGTGTTAAAGTAAGGCAGTCAAAATGTGTTACAGCAGGAGGAAAAGAGATGAATACAATGGCGGCATCAAAAAGTAAAACATATGATCTTGTTTATATTGCAGTATTTGCAGTACTGATGGCAGTCTGTTCCTGGATTTCAGTTCCTACGGCAGTTCCTTTTACCCTTCAGACCTTTGCGGTATTTATGGCAGTTGGTGTTCTGGGAGGACGAAGAGGTACTATGGCTGTTGCTCTGTATATTATTCTTGGAGCAGTGGGAGTTCCTGTATTTGCGGGAATGACCGGAGGAATCGGAATTCTGACAGGAACAACCGGGGGATATATTGTGGGATTTTTATTTTCTGCCCTTGTTATGTGGGCAATGGAAAAGATTCCCGGAAAAAAATCTGTAATACAGATTTTATCCATGGCGGCTGGGCTGATTGTGTGCTATGCCTTTGGCACGGTATGGTTTATGGCTGTTTACATGAAAACAAGCGGACCGGTAGGTTTGATGGCTGTTTTGGGATGGTGTGTGATACCATTTATTATTCCGGACATCATTAAAATCCTGCTGGCATATGGTTTGTCCAGAAAATTAAAAAAGTATATTATGTAAAGCAGAATCGGGGAATTTCCCCGGTTTTGTTATAATCGGGAGAGAATATGAAAGAAAAAGGAAACAATATCTGCCTGCGTCCTCATCATGGCATGTGTCTGGCATATTTTGAGGGGAGAGGTTACAGTAGGGGATTTTCAGTTCATATGGGGAAAATTCTGGAGCTTCTGGAAAAGGACGCTTATGTAAAACTGACAGTTGGGGGAGATGAAATCTGTTCTGCCTGCCCAAATCTGAAGGGGAAGATATGCGTTACAGCAGACCAGGTAGCGGAATATGACAGAAAAGTACTTTTGTTATGTGGGCTGCAGGAAAATGAAATCCTTTCATTTGCAGAGTTTACAGAAAAAGTGGAAAAATTAATTCTTCAGACAGGAAAAAGAAAGGACATATGTGGAAACTGTCAGTGGGATGAAATCTGCAGCAGCAGAAAAAGCAGGTGGATAAAAGAATGAGGATGACAGAACAGGAATTGGAAGCTTATATCCGTCAGTATACGGAGCTGGAAAAAGAATGTATGAAAAGCAGGTTTCCGGAAAAAATTGGTAATGATCTATAAATGAGCAAATATCGAATTTGTCATAATAGAATCCGTAATATACGGATATAAAAGAAATATTAAGCTCTATATGTGCATCTTATAAAGACAAACTCGTAATGATTTTGTCACTTTTTCAAATTTGCTCATTTATAGTAATGAAAAAAGTACTGGTAAATAAAATATGCATGATACAAAGATCAATAAAACTTGCGTGATCTTTCAAATATGCTTGATTATAGGACTTGTAAACAAATAGAAATTGGAATATGATAGAAAAAAGAATTCATTATTTTTACATGTAAATTCTGAAAAATGAAACGGAGGATTCAGGAAATGAAGAAAAAGATTGATGTATTTGAGTATACAGGACAGATTCTAAATGGGGTAAAATCAGGTGTTCTGATTACGTCAAAGTCAGATGAAAAGGTAAATTCCATGACAATTTCCTGGGGGATGCTTGGAATTGAGTGGGGAAAACCTGTTTTTATCACTGTGATCAGAGAGGGAAGATTTACCAGGGAACTTTTGGAGCAGAATGGTGAATTTACAGTGAATATACCGCTTGACGACAGTCAGAAAAAAGTTCTTGGCTTTTGCGGTTCAAAATCCGGACGTGACGTGGACAAGATCAAAGAGCTTGGATTGACGCTGGAAGATCCGGAAAGCATTTCCGTTCCGGGAATTAAAGAGCTTCCTCTTACACTGGAGTGCAGACTTGTCTACAAACAGAAGCAGGATATTGCTGCAATGGAAAAAGAAACTGTAGAAAAATTTTATCCTCAGAATGTGGAAAGTTCTTTTTCAGGTTCTAATCGAGATGTCCATATTGCATATTATGGAGAAATTGTCAACGCATATATTATTGAGTAAATTAAAAAATCCCCCGGTCATTATGACCGGGGGATTTTTGTCAGCATTTTTTGCAGGAAGCCTCGCAGGGCATGTCAAAAGACGGGTTAAAGGCGTAAAAGTTTTTGGAGTCAAGCTGTTCCTGAACGCTTCGGAGAGCTTCACCGAATCTCTGAAAGTGAACCACTTCTCTTGCACGGAGAAAACGGATAGGATCCGCAATTTCCGGGATATTCCGTACTACACGAAGAATATTATCATAAGTGGAGCGGGCTTTCTGCTCAGCGGCAAGGTTTTCAAAAAGATCCGTGACAGGATCTCCTTTGCTCTGAAATTCACAGGCATTAAGTGGAACACCGCCGGCTGCCTGAGGCCATACGCCTACTGTATGGTCAATATAATAAGGACCAAGACCGCTTTTTTCAATTTCCTCCATGGACAGGTCGCGGGTAAGCTGGTGTACCATGGTAGAGATCATTTCCAGATGCGCCAGTTCCTCTGTTCCTACGTCATTTAAGACGGCTGCTGCCATACGGTTGGGCATAGAAAATCTCTGAGAAAGATAGCGGAGAGAAGCGTTTATTTCGCCATCCGGGCCACCAGAGTGCAATACCCTATAATAGTGCCTGAAACCAGCTATTTACAGTGGTTTCAGGACTTTTGGGAAGAGCAAAAACTACGAAACTTTTTACGAAACAATGATATCAAAGTACATTTTGCCTTCTTCTTTGTTGTAAATAATCTGATTTACTACGCCCCGGATCAATACGCCTTTTTCTTCATAGTCTACATCTGGATTCTTTAAAATGTCATTCACAGACCGGATCTCCCGGAGAATTTCCTCTGTATCCAGTTCTTCTTCCTGATCGTTCAGCAGATGTTCCAACTGAGAATTTAATTTTAATCTGGAAGCAGTCAGGCGTTCTTTGTTGGCTTTGTACTCTTCCATAGTATCAATGCCGCTTTCATATGCTTCCCGGATTCGTTTTTCACGACTGGACAGTTTGGACAACTCTTTTTGCAGCCGTTCAATTTCCAGAGTATCATCTGTAGGCTGAGTTTTGCGGACATATGTAAATTCAGCTCCATCCAGAATCTGATCAAAATAATCAGTCACGGCTTGTTCAGCTTTTTTTACAGATAAAGCTACAGAGGTTTTGTGGAAGCCTTTGGCATATTTCCAACACTGGAAGTATGGACATGCGTTGTTTCCTGTGTAGGAGAGAGTAGCGCCGCAAATGGAGCATTTAATCAGTCCGGACAGCCAGTGCTTGCAGGCAGAAACGTTTCTCGCTTTGATGGGACGCTTCCGTGATGCAATCAACTCCTGCCTCTTTTCGAAACGTTCTCTGGACAAGCGCACTTCGTGAGCGCCTTCAAATTCCACGCCGTTCCAGGTTACGGTACCACAATAAAAGGGATTTTCCAGAATCCGGTCAATAGTGCGGCGCTCAAAAGGATTACCGCGTTTGGTGCGATACCCAAGATCGTTGCAGCGCCTTGCTATGGCTGTCTCATCCATATTCTGGTTGTCATACAGATCCATGATATAAGATACCATGGCATACTCTGCTTCGTTGATAATAAAAGGCTTTCCGTGGCCTACAGCATCATATCCCAGACAGGGAGTAGATTGATATCCGCGCTGCAGAGCTTTTTCCTTCATGCCGCGCAAAACCTCTCCAGACAGCCGAATAGAGTAGTATTCATCCATCCATTCAATAATGCGCTCGATCAGACTGCCAAAAGGCCCCTCGATCAGAGGCTCAGAGACGCTGACTACATCTACACGGTCCTTTTTCAGCATACTCTTGTAGACTATGGATTCTTCCTGATTCCGGGCAAAACGGCTGAATTTCCACACCAGGATTACATCAATCGGGTGGGAAGGCTGCTTGGCAGTAGCAATCATGCGCTGGAACTCAGGGCGCTTTTGTGCGTGCCGGCCTGAAACACTTTCGGCAAAGATGAAATCTTTAGAGACAATGATCTCATTCTTTTTGGCATAATCCAATAAAAGACGTTTCTGAGCATCAGGAGAGAGTTCTGACTGATCTTCGGTACTGACACGGATATACAGAGCACCTGTTTTCATAAAAACATCACCTCGGTTTTAAATTATGTGATTTTAAGTACAAAAATAACAGTCGAACAAAGTTTCTGATTGAACGACTGCTCCGAGGATGATACAATATATTTGTTCAGAATATGTGTACATCTTCGGATGTATCGGCCGTCTCAGTGCTGGTAACACTGGGGCGGTTTTTTGTTTGAGTATAATTTTGAACCTTATAATTTGCCAACATCGGCAAAATGTTCAGGAACAGGGGCTCGTTTGGTGTACGAGCGGTTTTATTTCAGTAAATCAGCAATTCGAATTTCCAGATCTTTAAAAATTCCTGCTTTTATCGTTTCTTCAAAACTATATTGTCCAACATTTTCATCATGTTCAAATCCATATACCATAGTATTGCGGGTTGTGGGATTTACAATCCAATATTCTTTCACTCCGGCAGTACGATATTTGAAAAGTTTAATCTGGTAATCCATACGTTGGCTGGACGGAGAAACAATTTCAATAATAAAATCAGGAGCACCTTCACAGCCGCGATCTGAAAGTTTGCCTTTATCACATATTATGCTGATATCAGGTTCAACGTAGTTTCGATTGTCCTTGTTCAAAAATACAGCAAATGGAGCAGGGTAAACTTCACAGGAACCATTGTGAGATCTAATATAGCTGTTCAAAACGTAACCAAGCTCACTGATAAGTTTTTGATGGATACGTTTTGGCGGAGCCATATCGTAAATAACCCCGTCAATCAGCTCCGCACGTTCTCCTTCCGGAAGAGCGAAAATATCTTCTGTGGTATAAAGCTTTGTGTTTGGTAATGGCATAGGATCATCTCCTTTCAGTTATGGTTGCCAATATACAGTGTATTTATAAGTTGCAAATATTTCGGGCATAGTATATAATATACTTAACAAGGGAGCCGGAAGGTGACTGCACTTCACCCGTCCCGGCGAAAATTAAGTAAAACTATTTTAGAAATAGCCGTTCCTAAACTTTGACGAGAGCAGGACGGCTATTTCTTATGTGTAAGATTCAGAATGGCTACAATCAGTAAAGCAACGCTTACGATTAAACTTAATTCTTCATATGTACTCATAATAATCACCGCCTTCCGTAAGGTCTCGGAATGGGTGAGAGCACGTCCCCCGGCTCCCCGGGTAAATATATTATATTTTTAAGATATTCCCCGGCCAGAGCCGGGGAATAATAATTTAATTAAAGGAATCAATATCTAAAGAATACCCTAAAACTTCTCCAACATCAGTGCATTTGCCGCGTACAATAATATCTTGTCCGACATTCATCTCAGACACTGCTTTTTTCTGCTCATCATTTTTGATATAACATTGAATCCCAATGATGGCAAATTTGTCATTGCTTGGCAGGACGGATATGTATTTTCCACTGCTATCAATAGTTGACAATCTTCCGGAAACTTCAAGGTATTGGTTTTTGTATGTTTCAGCAGCATTCATTGCATTTGAAGTAAGATCATTCATCAATTGATCAACAGTAACCGCTTTGTAAGAAATTTCTTTTGGAGGCTGCTTTTCAGAAGTGGTGGTCGACGTGTCCTCTTCTTTGTTTCCGCCTAATGCAGAGCCTATTGCCACTAAAATAACAATTATAAGGATAAATCCTATAATTTTTGACAAGCAACTTCCTTTCTTTTTCTCTTTCACAACCGTTACGGTTTCTTTTTGCGGAGAGATTGGGTGTCCGCAGTTGGGGCAACTTGTAGCGCCACTACTTACCTCTTTTCCACATTCTGGACATTTGATTAATGCCATAACTCTTTCCTCCTTAAAATGTAAATGTATTTTATTAAAACGCCGAAGCGAATTAATCCAATTTTAATTTAATCAATCTTTTATTATATCCTGTAATGCGGGATATCTGATCAATTGAATACCCCATCTCCTGATATTCAGACAACACTTCATCCGGAAACAGAAGTTCCATAGCAAACAGATCAGCTTCTCGTTCGTATCTGGCTCCATTGAGCTGCGTTCTGGTATCCATAAAAATTGCATTTGCTTTTTTATGTAAAAACATATGTCCAAGCTCATGAGCCAGAACAAAACGCTTTTCGGAATCTGATAACCGATCATCCAGATAAATAATATTATTACGCTGGAAATATTGATAAAAGCCTCGCACACCATCCAATGGATAATGCACAAGGATAACATTTAAGCCCCGGACAATTTCAAAAGGGTCGCGGCTCTTAAACATACGGGCGATTTTATTCGCCTGTTTTTTGACATCCATACGCGTCAGTCCTTCTTATATTTCTTGGGTGTGTATTTCTCCTTGTTCTTCTTCTTGGCCAGCTCCATACCGATCTGCATAGCGGAAAGAATAGAATCAATGGCTTCAGGACTGGCCGGATCTCCATCAAACATCAGCCCTTCTTGATTTATAAGCTGTTCTCTGGTTTGTTCAAGAATCTTATCAATGTCCTTTTCATCTCGGGGAGTAAGATAAACCTCACGTCCCAATAGGTAATCCATAGAAACATTAAAATAATCGGCAATCTTTTGAAGCTTATCCGTATTAGGAGAAGAAGATCTCCATCGGCTTATGGTTCCGTTGCCAAGTCCGAGAACACTTTCAAGCTGTGGCAAACTCATATCTCTTTGACGAGCCAAAGCACGAATTTTATCTACTAGCGTCAACGTAGAATCTCCTTTCATTTTGCAACATGAAAAAAATCATGTATATTCTATTGACAACTAGAAAATAATCATGTATTATGTGAATGTACCAAGAAACACATGAAAATAATCTATCCATAAATAATTCTGCAAAATTATTAAGGGTATATACATGAATATTTTCGGCTATCTCTATGCCCATATGATAGATTATTTTCATGGAAAAGTCAATAGAATTAAGAAAAAAATCATGTAAAAGAGGTGAAAAAATGATTTATGAAAAAGTAAAGAAATTGTGCAAACAAAAGAAAATTTCGATTTATCGGTTAGAGAAAGATCTTAATTTTTCGGCGAGCACTATAGTCAAATGGAAAAAATCAATTCCGGCAGCTGATAAGTTAAAAGCCGTAGCAGATTATCTGCACGTATCTATTGAGGATCTACTGGAAGACAATCCAGAGCCGAAAGGAGAGTGAGAAGGATGAAAAAGAATACTCACAACAACAATATTAATTATTTCATTATTGTTGTTGTAAGTATAGTAACTACTATTGCAACAAGAATTTTATTATTTCTATTATTAGGTTAACTGCAACAGTGACGATTAATGGAATGTAAACGTTGGAAAGCAATTGTTTTTTTCTGAACTTATCGGAACTTTGTATGGTTAAGTAATAGTCAGATAAGAAAGCATAACCTTTTCCGGTGATTTCATATTCACCTGCGTAAGAATCGTCAGAATAATGAATATGTTTTTTGATCAAGCCATTTGAAAGCAAGGTGTCCAAACGAGTATCTGCACCAATATCTTTTTGACGATAAAAAGCAGCATCAGCCATAGATCCATGTTTGCAAACTAACTCTAAAATAGAAATGTCATTATCTGTCATAGGGAGTTTCTCCTTTCTTTATATTCGGACATGGCGGTGTCCTGTAATTTAAGAATAGGAGAAACAACAGTAGAAGTCAATAACTTTACAAAAGCTGAATATCACATACAAGCCAATCAGCATACGGTAATACAGGAGGTGATTCGGCATGAAAGAGATTACATATATTACCCGAATCCGCATTAATGGAGAATATCGGGAATTATCCAAAGAAGAAGCAAAGAAACTTCTGCAGGAGCGAATTGAAAACACCTTGCAGGGACTGAATTACAAAAAGGCTGCCGGATAGGCAGCAGAAAGGAGGACAAGCCATGAAAGCAAGAACAATTGAGCAGTATAAGATCCTGAAGTGGATTGAATATAATTTTGTTCCGGGATCTGTCAAGGTTACTTTTGATGGTCGGAAGACAGCAACTATCACAGATCAAACAGGAGCAACTGCAACAATTAACTGTACAGAGGATGGAACAGTATATCTGGAGGAAACGGGATGCGGAGAAAATATTTAGCATTAGCATACATAGCTGTATTTGAAACGATATTATCCTGGGATAAGTGGGATGGAGCAATCGAGATGATTATGGTAACGCTGATGTTTTGGGGTATGAATCTGGCTTTAATGGTTATGTCGGAGATGGAGGAGGAAAAAGACGATGTGGATTATAAAAGCCATCAGAAACGCAAAGCGCCTGGAAAAAGAAAACACAGAGCTGCGTAAGGCCATTGAAGAAGCTTTGCAGGATTTACAGGATACCGAGTGCCCTCTTGGGGTACGGGCTCTGTCGGCAAGCATCCGGTTAGAGAGGGTATTGGAAAACAAAGGGAGGGAACCACAATGCCGGAGAGATTGACCAGGAAAAATGGCAGTGGTACATACCGTGTTCCTATGGTAACTCAGGGAGAACTGGATTTGAAATGGCAGCAGGGAGAACTGAATGTATTCGGGGAATTGGCTAACCGGTTAGGACAGTATGAAGATCTGGGAACGGTAAAGGAATTAACGGAACTGAAAAACAGAATAAAAAAATAGCCCGTACACGGCAATGTACGGGCAAGGGCTTGCGTCCTTCAGAAATAACCTATGAAAACAATATACCATCTGAGGGACGTAAGGTCAAGATAATACGGGAAAATCCCGTTTTTATTTTTAACTTTTTTGGGGACAGGACCCCTTCAAGGCTTGATAAGGAGTATTAGAGATAGGTTCGAGGTGGTATATGAGGTTTGCATACATAAGACATATATGGGAGTGCGGAGATAGTCTGGAGATAGAAGAAAAGCATACAGGCAGATATGGAGCCAGCGGACAGAAGAGGCAGAAAAGAAAGAAAGCAACTCCGGAAGATATCGAGAGACAGAATCAGTGGAAAAAAGAAAGAGATCTCCGCAGGCTGATCAAGTGGAATTTCGGAAAGCATGATTACTGGATGACCATTACATACAGAAAAGGGGATCGCCCTACGTGGTCAGAAATGATAAAGGATATCCAGAAGCTGATCAAAGATGTTCGGAAGTGTTACCGCAAGATCGGAAAAGAATTAAAGTACATATACCGTCTTCAGATCGGAAAAAGAGGAGGCCCGCATATCCATATTCTGGTAAACCGGGTTCAGAGCCAGGAAGGGGGAACAGACATCTTCTTTTCAGAGTGCTGGAAAAAAGGCCACATCAATTTCCGTTCTCTCTACGAGACAGGAAATTTTGAAGATCTGGCAGAGTATATAGCAAAACCAATAGAGGAATGGGAGCCAAAAGAAGCGAAACGATATCACCCGTCCCGGAATCTGATCCGCAAAGAGCCGAAAGAAAAAGTGATCAATCGGAGAAATCTGGTTGATAAGCAGGGGAGAATGATCCCGCCAAAAGCCCCAAAGGGTTATTACATAGATCCGGATTCTGTCCGTATGGGAATCAACCCTGTAACTGGCTACGCCTATAGGCATTACACATTAATAAAACTGGATAGGAGGATTTAAGTGAAACAGGTAGATGCTTTTATTATTACATCCACCAGAGCGCCGGGAAAGACCCGGAAAGCCTGGTATCAATATATTTTAGTCTGCAATGGTCATACTGTGCAGAAAAAAGAGCGGGTGTTGGACACGACCGGACACAGGATGGTGCTGGAATGTGCCATAGCGGCTCTGAAACGCATGAATCAGCCTGCCATGATTACCATACATACAGATTGTCATTACTTTGCAGACGGCCAGAGGAGACTTGCTGCCTGGAAAGATAATGGATGGAAAAGATCTGACGGAAAAGAACTGAGAAATCTGGATCTGTGGCAGGAAATAGAGGAATTGCTGCGCCCTCATGCAGTGCAGTTCCATATCGAAAATATGGAGCTTTATAAAAATGAAAATGAACGCCACCCGTGTTAGGCAAAATGGGCGTTTGCGGGACTTTGGGGATAAAAAAGTGGATAACAACCAAAAGACACGTTTTTACTGGTAGAAATCAATGGCTGAAGGCTGTGGAAACAGGATTTTGAAAGACAGATTTACAAAAATGTCCGCAGGAATCATAAAAAACAGCCCTCAAACACGCATAAAGCCCAAGAAAAAACGTGTCCGTGAAAGGAGAGATTATGGAACAGTTACGATTAACACTCCCGGAACTGGAACAGGAAGAGCAGGGGATCCGGGAGAATCTGGGTGGGATCGTCAAGAATTTTGTCCGGGCCGGCTGGCATCTGTCCAGGATTGACCGGTCAGGTGCGTATAGGCTGAAAGGTTACAGCTCGATCACGGAGTATGCCCGGGAAACCTTTGGCATGACACCGGATGGAGTAAGCCGGTTCATTCATGTGTACGAAAAATATTCCGTTCAGGGAGATACTCCGGAATTACGGGAAGAATACCGGGATTTTAAATTTTCCCAGTTGACGGAGATGCTGCAGCTTCCGGAGAAAGATTATGTCATGATCCGGCCGGAAACAAAGCGGGAAGATATCCGGGCTTTGAAGAAATTTAATAAGCAGTCTGAACACAACCCGGACAACCTCCTGAACTGGCAGCAGGAACCGGACGATATCATCTGGGAGGCGGTGAAAGACTTCTTTTTTTCCAGAAAAAAAGATCTGAACGGAATCTACGAACAATACGGTATTGGACCATATCCGGAAGAAGATATAAAAAAGATGGCCAGATTCCTGTATCACGAGAAGAAAAAGAAATTCCAGAATGACCGGATATTCCTGATGCTGTATCCGGATCAGGTTTTTGTCAAAAGTTCTGACGGAGAGCTGCATGATATCACCTGGACAGAATTTTTCCAGGTCATGGGAACCATCTTTGACAGCTCGGCAGCAGGGAAAGATACATGGGAGAATTATTTTAACCCAGATCCGGCCGGAGATTTCGAGGAACAAATCCCCGGCCAGGACAACATCATGAACCACCCGGAATATCTTCCAGGGAAACTCCATGGCCGGAAATTCGAACATTGCATGTATCTCCCGGAAGAGGACTGTATTTCAGAAGACTGCGGATCCTGCGAAAAGAAGAAACTTCTGGATCGTCAGGAAGCAAAGGAGCAGAAAAACATAGAGATAATCCCAAAAGACCGATGCATAACCGGACAGAGTGGATCAGGACGCTGCGGAGCTGCTTACTATTGTACGGAACCAGTGGATTGCTGTGCAAAGTGTAACGATGATTGCAATAGCCGTTGTGGGTGGATTGAGAAGCCGAAATCAGTAGATACAGAAACACCAGAAGAAACTTGCGAGACAGTAATTGCGCCGGCGCAAATAGAAGTGATACCTGTAGAGGCCATTGATGCAAAGGATATAAAAACAGAAAATCTTTCCCTGGATAACCTAAGCATCCAGATAAACACAGATGTCTGGCCGGGGGATCTATCCGATATCCCGATACCGTCTGAGTTATTCATCCGGGAATACCTGGAAGAGGAAGAAAAGATGCTGAGAGATTACCTGGAATGTGATGGCCTTCCGGAGAGAACAGTTCTCCGGCAGCAGTTAAAGGTAGCCGGGCTCAGGATCCTACAGAATCTGGTAGGAGACGTCCTGGAAACGGAAGAAGATGAAATAATCCAGCCGGAGCTTCCTCGCCTGAAAAACAATGAGGAGCGGAAAGAATGGCTGCGGAATTACAGAACATGGCCGCTTCGCCATGTGGACGCCTACACAGGTGCAAAATACTACGAGTACCGTTTTGATAACGGCGCTGTTCTGGTAGCGGAAGAATGGAAAAGTCAGGGAGACAAATATATACCGGATCATGAAACAGTCTACCTGCACCTGATCGGAGGACCGGAAGCCCCAAGGGGACAATACGGAATCCGGAAATGGGAGACACATGACAGATTCAACCGTTTTCCGGACAGTGAGACTGCGATTGTGGAATTTTTGAAAGCAGTCCAGAAGTAACGGAAAGAGAGATGGAGGAACATAATGGGAAGAGCAGAATTAAGACGCCAGGCCAAGAGCCGGAAGAAGGAACAGGAAAAGATCAGCAAGGTATTAAAGAATGCGGGATTTCCGGAATTTCAGCTTCCTCCGGCGCCGTTAAAGACCACAAATCTTTCCACGCAGGAAGTGGCTAACATTACCGGTACTAAAATTGCCGTTCTGGAACAGTGGAGAAAGGAACAGACAGAAGAGATCAGAAAAGCCTGTATCATGGAAGCACAGGAAAAATTGGATCAGGCTGAAAATTTTATTACTCTCTGCAATATCATCACATCCTTAAAAGCATTGGAGGGATTCCGGTATGCCAAAGCGGCAGCAGGGTATCTTCTGGAACATTATTCTGAGAGCGTGGCAGCTTCAGAAAAGCAGAATATCCAGAAGACCTACCGGGAGCTCAGTGAGAAATGGGGAATTGAAATGGAATTTGAAGATCCGGATCTTAACAAAGAGATGGGATTTGAAGACGCAAACTGGATGGAGGAATACATAGGCAGAAACATCCCTTATTCCGTTTACGAAAAGATCTGGAACGATTCCCGGAATATCCAGTCTGTCTGCACCCAGCTTGCAGTGATCTGGGAACTGTGCGAAGAGTTCAGTTTTGCAAAACATAAATCCGGATCCGGGAATATGCTGGACAAGTTTATGCATGGAACAAAAGCAAAGTATGACCGGATCGACCAGATGAAACATGGAGCCCGGGACACCATGAAACTGCTGAAAGAAAAATACGATATTGATATCGGATGGACGGAAAAGACCGAAGACACCATAAGGAGGTTTGATCTATGAATGCCAGGCAGAAAAAGAAGCAGTTTAAGAAAGTCTATGGGGAAAATCCGCCAAAGTGGATGGAATTATGCGAGGAACGCCTTCGGCTCCAGACGCCGAAGCTGATCCGGCAGCAGGAAACTAGAAATCTGAAAGTATTTATCGAGGCCATGACAGAGAGGAGAAAGAAATGCAGGAAAAGAAGTTGATAGAGTTACTGGATGGTTTAATGAGTACGGCTTGCGATAACTGCAAAAAAATAGAGGGAGTATCCCAGGAGAAAGCGGAAGAGATCTGTGCGGGATGCCCTGCAGGAGATCACCTTTGTGCGATCCTGAATGAAAACAACCGGTATTCCCAAATTGTACTCTGCGGCGAATGCGAATATTATCGCGAAGACGATGACTGCCAGGGAAATGAATTTGCTTACTGCCGGCTAAACAATGGGCTTGATGAAAGTATCAATCCGAATGACGGCTGCAGCAGAGGAAAAAGAAAAGGGTGCAACTAAAATCCAAATATATCACACAAATAAGGGGCGGTCTTCCGCCCCGGAAAGGAGACTATGGACCAGACAGGACTATTATTTCCTAAGACACCAGCGAAAAAGAAGAAAAAACGCCATAAACCAAGTATCTTACAAGATAAGAATCATACCTGTTATCTCTGTATCTTGCTAAATGGAGATCACCATAAACACAGAACCCTCCATGAGCATCATATTTTCGGAGGTCCGAACCGGATCCACTCAGAAGAGGAGGGGTTAAAAGTTTATCTTTGCCCGGAACACCACCTGACAGGACCGGCAGCAGTCCACAGATGCCAGGAGACCCAAAATATCCTGCATCAAATTGGCCAGCAGGAATTTGAACAAACCCATACCAGAGAAGAGTTTAGAAAAATATTCGGGAGGAGTTATCTATGAATTTATGCACTGAAGAAAGGGGCAAATTAATGGAGATCAAATACGCAGACAACGTTATCCTTACGGTAGAGATTACAGAGCAGATGGTAAAAGATTTTAAGCGCTGCCAGGAAATGGCAGAAAAAACAAATTGTGATGGAATGGACTGTAACAACTGTTCAAACAACATTGATATCCTGGACGGCTTCGGCCTTTGCGACGTTCCGGAAGTCCGGGAAGAGTTGGAAAGGAGAGCGAAGAATGACTGATGAGAAGTATCAGGAATACAAAAAGAAAACAGAAGAGTTAAAACCAATTAAAAGTTTTTTGTTTTGGTGTGGGGAACATGGAATGATGGGAAAACTTATTTCCGCTTCAAGAATTTTGAAGCTTGGAGTTAAGTTCGGATGGGCGAAAGATGAAGAAATTGTCATGCCAAAAGAATTGAAAGAGAGAGTATTAGAAACAGTGAAAAAATACGTGGAAGAAAAAGAAAAGGAACTGGAAGAAATATAGGAGAGTAGAAAAATGAAGAAAATCATAGGTATTTTGCTAATATCAGCAATCCTTTGTATGACAGGATGCCAGAGCGTTGCTAGAAACTTTGGTGGAGATATTACTCTTGAATTAGAGCCTGGTTTAAAACTCGAAGAAATCACATGGAAAGAGGATAGCTTGTGGTATCTGACAAGACCAATGAGAGAGGAAGAAGTTCCGGAAACACATGTGTTTAAACAGAGTAGTGAATGGGGAGTGATTGAGGGCTCTGTTACTGTTGTTGAATGTTTGGATGAGGAGGATAAACCATGACCAATAAAACCTGTACAACCTGTATAGACAACGACAACGGTCTCTGTGACCGCAAAGGTATCCTGATCCATGAGGACAATACCTGCGATCAGCACAGAGAGGACTGGCGGCAGAGGATGCTGGAGAAGTTTGATAGGAGAGAATGATGGTAAATGTAGAGGAAACAAAAAGATACAAAGCTAAACAGATGCGATACAAAAAATCAATCGCAAAAGATCTTAATTTGGACAAGATAAAAGAAGACCTGTGGGATATACAAGAGGCCTGCGAGGAAATTCGTTGGTACACTGATTCTGAGGACGGAGAAGATTCTCTTGTCAATGCACTGGCCGGAGATGAAGATGAAACTTATGAATTCAAAATGGCATTTGCTGATCTTTGCGCGGAATGTGAAAGAATGCAGGAGGATCTGCAAGAAGAATGGGTTCCAGAGTGCTTCGATATTTTCTTTGTTGCGGCAGGAGCTGGAGATCTGTTTGGTTGGGATTCTTATGAGCAAGATTATTTTGGTATTGATTGCGCGGAACCTTGGGCGGAAGACGAAGCTAAAAAGAAATTGAAGCAAATGACAAAGGATGAACTTATAGCTTCTGTTCGTCAATGCTTCAAGGTATACCAGGCATACATAAGCTTGAAAAATAGGTACGATTCGCTGAAAGCTGCTATTGATATTCTTCGGGATCAGAACACAGGGTATTTGCAGGTGATAAAAGAAATCGAAAAGCTATATGAATTAGCAAGCAAGGACGAGTGGACAATGAACGAGTACAGTAAAGAATCCAGAGAATGGAAAAGATATACAGATGCTCTGCCGCAGGAAGCATGGATTGTTTGAATAATTTAGTATTCAATGAGGAGGGATAAACCATGAATAAAGACTGTAACGGCTGTTTCGGGGCAGCAGGAGACGATTGTCAAAAATGTCAGGAAGTTGACGAAGTGACGCCACCAAAGCCAGATATCACACCGGAGCTGGCAATAAGCGCCATAAGTGTTGTGAAGCAATATGCGAAAGGGGTTTCATGTAGTGATTGCGCTTACCGAGGCGAGATATGTGAGAATTTTCTCAAATGTCCGCAATTTTGGCCGAAGACAGAGCAGAAACAGGGAGGTAATACCAATGTACAAAAACAGTGAAGGATACCCTGATCAGGTACAGGGAGAAGCCCTAAATGGCGTCAGAAGAGAGGAACGACAGCGAGCTTTGGAACGCAAGCACGGATACAGTCGTGGTCAGAAAATCGTAGTCGAAGCAAAAGTGCGGGAAGAGAAAGGCAGCAGACGTATTTTTGTGAAAAAGAAGATTACATACACAGTAAAACAGCTTTTCTCGTATTGTATTCTTCTAGAGGATAAGCATGGAATCAGAATTTGTCCAAGCTATACCAGACTGGAAGCGATGATACGCGGATCAGAAGAGGATTAAATAATTCAGGAGGAGACAATGGACGAAAAAGAACTGACAGAAAATGAAAAGAAAAAAGAATATCTGAAATCGTATGGGAAAGCATTAAGAAGAGAACAGCGTATTCTTGACGAGATCCAGTGTCTCCGTCTGGATAAAATGTTTCCTTCCATTGTTCAGGATGGGATGCCACACGGCAGCAGTCAGGAGGACTTATCTGGATACGCAGCGACCTTGGATGAAATGATAGAAGATCTGAAAAAAGAACGTCTGGAAAAGGTCAAGATACGCAAGAAGATAGAGAAGAGCATCCGGAACCTGGAGGACGAGGATGAACAGGAAGTGTTGAGGTTAAGGTACATAAGTGGGTTGAGTTGGGAAGAGGTGGCAGTGGAAATAGGGTATGCATGGGCACAGACGCACAGGATTCATTCATCAGCGCTAAAAAACTTAAAGATGATATAGAATGATACACTCACCTTATGATATAGTGTAAATGGAATTTAATGAACAAAAACATTAATTCTTCTATCTCACGGCAGTCAGTTTCATAGCCTAGCTGCTGAATCAAAGGCATCTGGCAGCAGTCAGGTGTCTTTTTTTGATAAGAATATTTTATGAATAACAGCATAAAAACTATTGACATATGGTGTACCATATGATATTATATACTTGTAAGGAGGTGAATGACAGATGAGCAACAGAAACCGGAAACGACCGGTAAAAGAAAAGCCCGAAAGCAACTTCAAGACTTGGCTGGTCGGAGCGCTTACGGACTTAACAATTGGAATCATCTTACTGATTCTTGACAGGCTATTAAATTAGCCGGGAGGGGCGAAAGCCCTTCCTCTAAAACAAATATAACACAATAGCTCATCTGTGTAAAGGTATGTTGTGGAAACTGGGTATATTCTTTATAGCAATCGGCCTGGTGAAGCTGGCATATTATTTTATCCTAAAAAGGAGGAATCAGAATGCCAATAGGTAAACCAAGCAGACAGACCATTGCAACAGAGAAGTATATGAAAAAAGCCGGCTGGATATCAAAAAGCTATAAAATAAAGCAGGAGATTGCAGAGGCTTATGCAGAAGCCTGCAAGGCAGCAGGTGTCAGTCAGGCGGGACAATTAATGAACATGATGAAGGAGTTTACCGATCAGGTGAACAGTGAGCACTCGGAATAATCCGGGTGCTTTTCTGTTACTAAATGGAGAAAATATGTTTGATTATTACGGTGCAAAATGGAAAAAGAAAAGAAAAAGAATTCTGCGCATGGATGGGTATAAATGCAGAGTATCGCGGATGTATGGAAGGACAGAAGAAGCAAATACAGTACATCATATCTATCCAGCGGATGAATATCCTCAGTGGGCCTGGGAGGATTGGAACCTGATTAGCGTGAGCCTGGCTACACACAACAAATTGGAAAATAGAAAGACCGGGGAACTGACAGAAGAAGGATTAAGATTGCAGAGGATGATAAACCCCGGAATAGATTGGAGGAAACGAAATGAACAATCCGGAAATCATGGCAGCGAAGATGATATGTAAAAGTGTAGATGCATTAACAAGAGAAATTTATCTTCTGAGGAAAAGCGCGGAAGAGAAAGCACAACCAAAACAGGAAGAAAAGGAAAATCAGATCCCCCATGGGTATGGAAAATGAGAAAAAATTTTTGCTACTGGTAGGGGGTAGGGGTTTCCAACTCTAAGATAAATTTGAGAAAAGGGGGTAAACGGCATAGAAAGTGCAAAATCAAGGAAAGCAAAAACAACCAGATTATATAACAAAACTGTTGAAAACATGCAGAAGATCGGGACTTTCAAGCCTGAGTTTGAAGCCCCTGTAAAGCGGTATGCAGAATTAAGCATACAGTATGAAATTTTAAATGATAAATGGTATGAAAACGGCTGTGAAATTACGGAAGAATATACGAATAAATCCGGGGCAACCAATCAAAGAAAAACGGCGCTTTATATGGCGCTGGAAAATCTGAGAAAAGAGCTGATGGATATGGAGAATGTTTTTGGGCTGACTCCAAAAGGGCTGCGGCAGATCAGGGCGAAAGGACTTGAGCAAAAGAAAAGCAGCGCACTGGATAAAGCACTGGAGAAATTAAATGAGTAAATATAAGAACTGGGATATCGTTTTTGATTATGCCAGGGACTGTATTTCCGGGAAGCGGATTGCGAATAAGTATCGGATCAAAGCATGTGAGAGGTTTCTGGAAGACTATGAAAGCGGGAGATATGACTTTGATCCGAAAGACGCGGAATTTGTAATCCGCATTATAGAAAATACCATATGTCACCAGCAGGGAGAGGACAAAGAGGGAACACCTTTGAGGGGGACACCGTTTCTTCTTATGCCGTTCCATAAATTTATCATTTATAATATTTTAGGATTTTACAATAAAGGCACCAGGATCAAAAGATACCATGAGTGTCTTATTTTTATACCGAGAAAAAATGTAAAAACCAGTTTTGCCGGCGCATTATCGTATGCTCTGGGGCTTTTGTATCGGATGTCGGGAACAAAGATTTATGTAGTGGCAGCGGCACAGAAGCAGACACTGGAAACTTTTGGATTTGTCACATACAACATTAAGCATATGGGGGAGTGGGATGAGGATGGAGGGCATTTCCATATCATAGATAACAATAACGAACATTCGGTAAAAGCTGAAATCAGCGGGGGCCTGATTGAGCTGAATGCCATGGCAGCAAATCCGGATGTACAGGATTCCTTTAACTGCAATATTGCTATTGCAGATGAAATCCATGCGTTTAAAAAGCCGAAGCAGTATACGCTGTTTAAAGAGGCTATGAAGGCATACAGAAACAAATTGATGATAGGTATTTCCACGGCAGGAGACGATCCTAACGGATTCCTGGCGCAGCAGGTAGAGTATGGAAAAAAAGTTCTGGATAAACAGATTGAAAACGAACAGTATTTTTTCTTTATCTGTGAGGCGGATCCGGTAAAAAATGAAGAAGGAAAGGAATACATAGATTATACCAATCCTGTAACACATGAGATGGCGAATCCGGCCTACGGAGAATCAGTACAGCCGGAAGAGTTGATGGAAGAAGCAAAGCAGGCCCAGGATAATCCACAGCTTAGAAAAGAATTTTTTGCAAAATCCCTGAATGTGTTCACAAGTGCCATGGAAGCGTATTTTGATATGTCTGTGGTGCGGTCTTCGGATGAAAAGTATAACTGGACACTGGAAGAACTGGCAAAGTTGCCGATTAAGTGGTATGGAGGTGCGGATCTGTCGAAGATGCATGACCTGACAGGAACGGCGCTTCATGGGCGGTATAAAGATGTGGACATATCGATCACACATGCTTTTATGCCGGTTGTGCAGGCAAACCTGAAAGCAGATGAAGATCATATCCCGTTTTTCTGGTGGGAAGAAATGGGATGGCTGACGTTATGCAATGGCGGTGTGATTGATTATGAAGAACCTGTAAAGTGGTTTTTAAAAATGAAAGCCATGGGGTTCAAAATCAAGTGGGTGGGATATGACCGTAGATACAGCCGGGAATTCATACTGAAGATGAAAAAAGCCGGATTTAAGGTTATGGATCAGTCACAGAGATATGTAGAAAAAACAGAAGCTTTTCGCGAGGCGGAGAAACAGTATATCGCACAGAAGTTTTATTACTGTCATAACCGGGCTTACGAATACTGCATAGAGAATGTAAAAGCTGCAGAGGATTCTGATGATTTTGTCCGGTTCGAAAAAATACAGCCAAATCTGAGGATTGACCTTTTTGATGCGGATATCATTGCGATTAAACAGATGATGAAGGATCTGGAGAAAATACAGAGAACAGAAAGCTGGTTTGGTGTGGGAAAGAAGGGAAATGAAAATGAGTAAGAAAAAGAACAATAAAAAGAAAACAAGGGCAGAACCTAAGGGGACTGCATGGCTGGTATCAGATGAAGCATACCATACCCTGTGCTGCGCAAATTACACACGGCTCAGCGATAATCCGGAAATACAGGCAGCGGTCAATAAGATCTGCGATCTGATCTCATCTATGACCATACATCAGATGCAGAACACAGAAAATGGAGATATAAGGATAAAAGATGGAATTTCCCGCATGGTAGATATCACTCCGAATCCATATATGACCAGAAAGACATTTGTTTCTGCCATTGTAAGAACTCTTCTTCTGGAAGGTGACGGAAACAGTGTGGTAATACCGAAAACAAAAAACGGATATCTGTATAGTTTAAATCCGGTTCCGCCTGGATATGTGTCGTTTGTACCGGATGCAGCAGGATACGGATATCACATTTTAATCCATGGACAATCCTGTAATCCGGATGAAATCCTGCATTTTGTTATCAATCCCTCTGTGGAATACCCATGGAAAGGAACGGGATACCGGGCGGTTTTAAAAGATATTGCCAAGAATCTGAAACAGGCATCTGAAACCAAAAAAGGGTTTATGGAAAGTAAATGGAAACCTCCGGTGATTGTAAAGGTGGATTCTACAGCGGATGAGATTGCAAATCCGGAAGGGAGAAGCAATATCCTGAAAGAATATATAGAAACCACCAATGCCGGAGAACCGTGGGTAATTCCTGCGGATACGATTGAAGTAACCAGTATCAAACCTCTCAGCCTGAACGATCTGGCGCTTTCGGATGGAGTAACATTGGATAAAAAGACTGTGGCAGCGATTCTTGATGTTCCGGCTTTTTTGGTGGGGGCAGGCGATTACAAAGAATCAGAATGGAACAATTTTATCAATACCAGGATCCGGCCTCTCTGTAATGCTCTGGAACAGGAACTGACCAGAAAAATACTGATTAGTACAGAACGGTACTTTAAATTTAATGTACGAAGTTTGTACAGTTACGATATTGAAAAACTGGCAAATGTAGGATGCAACCTTTATACCAGAGGGATCATGAGTGGAAATGAGGTAAGGGACTGGACGGGCCAGTCTCCAAAAGAAGGTTTGGATGAACTGATTATTCTGGAAAATTATATCCCTCAGGGAATGATCGGAGATCAGAAAAAACTGGAACAGAAGGGAGGGGGAGAAGATGAATGAAAATAAAAGAACTTTCTATCAGACCAGAAGTGCGCATTCCGCATTTGAAACCAGGGCAGAGGAAAATGGAAAAAAATATATCAGCGGATATTTTGCAGTGTTTAATTCGGAGTACGAGATATGGCCGGGAGCGGTGGAAACAGTAGCAGACACTGCTTTTGACGAAGCTCTTTCGGATGATATCCGTTGTCTGATCGACCATGAGACAAGACTGGTACTGGGAAGAAATAAAGCAAATACCCTGACGCTAAAAGCGGATTCCAGAGGCCTGTGGGGAGAAGTGGAAATTAATGAAAATGATCAGGATGCCGTGAATCTGTATGAAAGGGTTAAGCGGGGGGATGTAGACCAGTGCAGTTTTGGGTTTGATATTCTGGATGAAGAATTTGAGGACCGTGGAGACACCGTAAAGTGGACAATTAAGAAAGTAAAATTATATGAAGTTTCCATAGTTACTTTTCCGGCCTATGAAGATACTTCTGTCAGCGCAAGAAAACGGCAGCTGGGTGAAATGAAAAAACGCAGTATTGAGGCATGGAAGCATAAGACACTGAAAAAACTGAAAGGAGAAGCATAATGGCTTTAAAAGTATTATTACTCAGAAACAAACTGGATTCCAGAAAGAAGAAACTGGATGAATTAAGAGAAAAAGAACAGGAATTTGAAAAAAGGGAAGCAGAATTAGAAGCTGCCATTGAAGAAATGACAGAAGAGACACCAGAGGAAGAACGGGATGTGGTGGAACAGCAGGCAGAACAGTTCCAGACGGAAAAAGATACCTATGAAAAAGAAAAAAAGGATCTGGAAACTGAAATTGCTGGTATTGAAGAAGAAATCCGGACAGAAGAGGAAAAACAGCCCAAACCGGAAAAGAAAGAAAAAAGAGAAAAAGGAGAAGGAAAAATGGAAACAAGAAGAATGGAACATGGCGTATTTTTCGGTATGAACATGCAGGAAAGAGACGCCATGATGGCAAGGGAAGACGTAAAAGGGTTCATGGAACAGGTACGTGAATGTATTAAAAACAAAAGAGCACTTACGAATGTAGGGCTTACTATTCCGGATATTATGCTGCCGATGATCCGCCAGGTGGCAACAGAAAGTTCGAAGCTGATGAAATATGTAACAGTAAGACCGGTGAGCGGAACATCCAGGCAGAATATCATGGGAGAAATTCCGGAAGCCATCTGGGATGAAATGTGCGCTTCCATTAAAGAACTGGATCTTGCTTTCTATAACATGGAAATGGATGGATACAAAGTATCCGGTTATTTTGCGGTATGTAATTCTGTTTTAGAAGATTCTGACGTATCTCTTGCAGCGGAATTGATCAATGCGTTGGGAAAGGCAATTGGAAAAGCAATCGACAAAGCGATTCTTTATGGAAAAAATGTAAAAATGCCAATGGGAATTGTAACCTCTCTTTTAGCAACGGAGGCGCCAGACGGATATCCTGCTACTGGAAGAAAATGGGAGGATCTCAGCACTACCCATGTCATTACCGGAAAACAGACATCCGGCGTGAAACTGTTTCAGGAAATTGTAACGGAATCGGGAGTGATTGACAATGACTATGACACAGAAGAGATTGTGTGGGTTATGAATAAGAAAACCCATACAAAATTAGTTGCAGAATCCATGGGAGTGAACTCTGCAGCAGCCATTACTGCAGGAATGAACAATTCAATGCCGGTAATTGGCGGAGCAATTGTGGAATTAAAATATATTCCGGATGATACGATTATTTTTGGATATTTTAAAAATTATGTATTAGCGGAACGCGCCGGAACAAAAATTTCACAGTCCGAACATGTGCGCTTTCTGGAAGACCAGACAGTGTTTAAGGGAACCGCAAGATACGATGGAGATCTTGCCATCCGTGAGGCTTTTGCCGTATTTGGTATTGGAAAAGCTCCTACAACAGATGCACCGGAATTTGCAGGAGCGTAATGGATATATAAGCGCAGGAGGAAACTGTCATGAGAGATGAGGACAGACTTGAGATTTTGAAAAAAGATTTACAGATGCTTACATCCAGTAATGATGAATATCTTGAGATTCTTCTGAAACAAAGCAAAGCAGCAATCACAAGAGAAGGGATTGACCTTGAGATAGGAATAGAGGGGGATATGGCTGTGATACAATACGCAGCCTATCTCTTCCGAAAGCGCTCTGGACAGGACACTTCCATGCCCAGGTATCTGCGCCTCCAGCTGAATAACCTGAAGATCAGCCAGAAAGGGAAAGGAAAAATGAAATGACATTTGACGATGGAATCCTGACTGTGTACCGAACAGAAAATACTGCACAACCTGGAAAAAAACCTGTACAGAGATTAAAGGTTAAAGGACGGCATTATTTTAATTACGGAGAACTGGGATACAACAGAATCTACAGGGCAAAGCAGGCGGGGCAGCAGGTTGAGGCGGTGGTAAATATCACAGGGTGGGAAGATATTCAGATGACAGATGTATGTGTGATGGAAAACGGAGATCAGTTCCGGATCCTTACAAGACAACCTACTCTGGATGAAAACGGACTGAGAATTACCAGACTGTCACTGGAAAGGATTGGTGAGAAATATGCTGTCTAAATTAAAGGTGATACCGGAAGCGTTGTTGACAGTGACCACAAATGTAGGACATTACGAAGCAATGGATAAAACAGACCGCTATATTGTGTGGGCGGAAGATTCAGAGGGAAGTTCTGTGGAAGGTGATAACCGTAAAACTCTCCAGACTGTCCAGGGGACAATTGATTATTATACCAGAAATGAAGAGGATGAGAATGTAGAAAAGATACAGGAAGCGTTAAAAACTGCCTGTATTTCTTTTTACCTGAATTCTGTACAATACGAAAATCCGGATCAGGGTGGAAGTGGATTTATTCATTACGAATGGGTCTGGGAGGTGGCATAGATGGCAAAAATCAGCTTTGCCGGGATTGATGAATACGCAAAGGTTTTGGATGTTCTTGATAAAGAGAGCGATGAAATTCTGAAGAGCGCCATTTATAAAGGGGCCGCCCTGGTTGCAGATGAAATTAAACAGGAAATAAAGAATCTGCCTGTAGAGGAAGGGAAAAACGGTCTGGCGCCAGTTGGAACCCCGGAACATAAACTGACCGGAGTAACCAGAAGGCAAAAAGCGGATCTGATTGATTCTTTCGGTCTTGCCCCGATTGAGAATGACGATGGTTATATTCAGACGAAAGCAGGCGTGGATGGATATGGCAGTGTAAAAACTGAAACATATCCTAAAGGTGTGCCGAATGTGATGTTGATGCGCAGCATCGAAAGCGGGACATCGTTCAGGGAAAAGAAGCCTATTTTCAGAAAAGCAACAAACAGGGCGAGAAAGAGGGCACAACAGCAAATGGAAAAGGAAATAGACGACCAGTTAAAACGAATGTTTAGGAGATAAAGGAGAAAAGATATGGCAATTAAAGGTCTGGCAGTGCCAGTATTTGGGAATTATCATTATAACGGTCTATCTGTTGTTTATACTGATGGCTTTGCAGCAGGTGCAGCGATCGAGTATGGAATAGAAGTGGAAACATCGGATAACAATCCGCTGCATGGAGATAACCGTATCATTGAAAATGATTATGGAACTTTTAATACGGGAACATTGACACTTAACACATCGGATCTTGACCAGGAGACTTCAATACGTCTGCTCGGACTGAAAGAAGTGAAGATCGATGTTGGAGAAAAAGAGGTAACAGAACTGGTAACAGACGATGATATGAAACAGACACCGAAAGGTTTTGGAATCATTGAAACACATCAGATTAACGATGTGGATAGATACCGGGCAGTTATCCTCTGTAAAACAACGATGGCGATTCCTGCGGAGGCAGCAACGACAAAAGGAGAATCTATTGAGTGGCAGACAAAAGAAATTGAGGGAACGATTACGCGGTCAGATGAAAATACAGAGAACTATAAACATCCGTGGAAGAGGGAGGCATGGTTTGATACAGAAAAAGAAGCAATGGAATATCTGAAAACAATATTAAATGTACTGGAGAGAGTAGAAGCTGTTTCTTCAGAAGGAACTTCAGTCGGAAAAACCAGGCTTATAATCACCAACAGGACAGAGGGGGCAACATATAAGTACAACACCAAGGAACAGGCTTCCAAATATAAACAGGATCTGTCAAAATGGACAGAGTTCCCGGAAGA